>ENA-UEQW01000002-UEQW01000002.1-human-gut-metagenome-genome-assembly--contig:-NODE-2-length-234493-cov-12.220668_pt1 | contig 234493 bp, 178 predicted proteins | sample MGYA00242947_ERZ507947 | MGnify/ENA primary metagenome ERZ507947 (study PRJEB26167, sample SAMN06115421) | human gut metagenome | host: Homo sapiens | place: China:Guizhou | collected 2015-03-17... | reverse complement strand
AGGTTCGTAATACATTTATTCTCCTTGATTTTTTTTGATTTATATGATACAATTAGATTATACTACAAATCATTGCGATTTTCTATAAAATTTTTGCCGTATTCGTGTCAAATATTGCTGTTTTTATAAAAAACTTGGATGAAGAACGGTGCAAGGAGTGAAAATGTATTACGAACCTACGCGAGATATTGATGATAGAATTACCGCTTACTCATACGGCAATTGTACCGCCGCTCTTCATTACCACGAAACAATAGAAATAATATTTATTTTTAAAGGAACTTTTCTTATCACCTTAGGACAAAAACAATATAATGCAACAAGCGGCGACATTATGTTTATTCCGAGTTTTTTTCCTCATTCGGTTTCTTGCAGTAAAGATAGTTTTTCAACAACGGTTATGCTCCCGAAAAAATACTTTGAAAAAATAAATTTCGGAAACAAAATTTTCTCTTTATTAAACGATACAGAAAAAAACAAACAACTATTCGATTTACGTTCAAAGCTATGCTTATCTTTAGAAAGTCAATCTGAAAATGAAATTTTAGGATATGTTATTGTGCTGTTAGCTACTATAGAAAGGCTATACCCTGTGTCTACCGATAATATAGACGAAAACTTATTGATAATAGAAATAATACGTTATATAAACGATAATTTTAGAGATAATCTCACACTTGAAATAATATCAGAACAGTTTGGTTATAGTAAATATTATTTTTCAAGATTTTTCAACAAACACTTTAACTGTAATATAAACACATATCTTGGAAAAATAAGGTTAAAAACCGCCGAAACCTTAATATTAAAAGGAATGAATATAACAGATGCGGTTATAACTTCCGGCATCAACAGTTTAAGCACCTACTATCGTCTTAAACGGCAAAATAAGCATACGTAATTTAGCTAACTTTGATAAAGGCGTAGCGCTTTCAACTACTCTTCTTTTCCCTGTTTCAATTTGTGGGTGGTAACTTTCGCCGTTCGGATAGAAATAATTATACTCTTCAATTTGTTTCTTACCTTAATTTTCATATCTTTCTCGCCCGAATAATTGACTTTCAATAATCTTTGTAGATATAAAAAACTTTTCCAACGGTATGTCTTAAAATTTTGCTTCACCGCGCGCTTACAACACAAAACACAAGGGTTCAAACCCCCTTTTTCGAAAAAAGAGGCAAAATGCAGTCGTCAAATACAAAGAATTTGCAAGGACCACAAAGCACAAAATATAGTATCAAAAAAGCACAAGATCCTCAAAATCTTGTGCTTTTTATGTTTTGTAGTCTTTTCGTACTACAAAGATGGTGGACAGAGGTGGATTCGAACCACCGAAGTCGAAGACGTCAGATTTACAGTCTGATCCATTTGGCCGCTCTGGAATCTGTCCGATTAAACGTTGTGCTTTCAAGCTGTGCTGCGGGTGGAGCCGGCGATTGGAATCGAACCCACAACCTGCTGATTACAAATCAGCTGCTCTGCCAATTGAGCTACGCCGGCATTTTGGTGCCTCAAGGTGGAATCGAACCGCCGACAGAGGGATTTTCAGTCCCTTGCTCTACCGACTGAGCTATCGAGGCATCTGGCGACCCAAACGAGGCTCGAACTCGTGACCTCCAGCGTGACAGGCTGGCGCTCTAACCAACTGAGCTATTGGGCCGTAGCGACAAAGCATACTCTTTCGCACAACGCCTAACTATAATAAGATATTTTTTCCTTTTTGTCAAGCGTTTTTTGCGATTCTTGCAAAGATTATCGAAAAAATTTTTTTCAATGCCTTAAAAAAAATAATTTTGAAAAGGAATTTTCTTCTTTACGGCATTTTATTTGACTTTTCTCCAAAACAGCAAAAGCAAACCGCCTGCGCGCCGCCGATTTTTTTCGGCAACCGCAAGCGGTTATTTTTGTAGCTTTCTATATGCGACAATCAAATTCATGCCGAGCAAGCCGCTATTTCACCTCGTATTCGCTCTCGCCGCCGCGAATCAGCTGCACCAGCCCTTCAACGCTACGTTCCACCAGCGTTTCCATCGAATATGCCGTGTAAAAGCCCATATGCTGCGTTAAAATAACGTTCGGAAATTGCCGCAGGTACGCCATATCGCGGTTCTGCAGAATATCATCCGTCTTATTTTCGTGATAAATGCCGCGCTCGCCTTTAAAAACGTCCATGGCAAGCACGCCGATTTTCTTGCTTTCCACGCCTTCGATGATCGACGGCACGTCGAAAATATCTCCCGAAGCCGTATTCACCAGCACCACGCCCTCACGCATTTTCGCAAGCGTTTCTCTGTCCACGCGGTATCTTTCCGGATTTTTCAGCTTCGCAGGATAAATAATCACCTCGCTTTCCGCATAAAAATCGTCCAGATTGCCGCCGTCGTCCTCGCCGTGTACCAGCACGCTGCACCCGATGCCCTGCAGTATCTCCGTAAGCCGCTTCGCCGCCTCGCCTTCGCCCACAACTCCTATTTTCTTCTGCGCCAGAATTTCGCCTTTCAGCGTGTCTATCGAATAATCGTTTACCTGTTGCAACCAGATAGCGCGTTTATATTTTCTGAGCGCCACCAGCGCAAGCATCAGCGTAAATTCTGCCACGGCGTCCGGCGGAAACGTAGAACGGCACACACGGATATTGTACCGTTTCGCCGCTTCGTAATCCACAGCGGTTTCTTCGTCGCGCACGGAAAGGAATTTCACGCCGTAAGAAGCAAGCGTTTTCATGGTTTCTTCGCCGAGTACGTCGTTGCCGTACAAAGAAACGCCGTCGCAACATTCGCACAAAGCCGCGTTTTTCGGCGAAAAAATCTCTCTGCTTCGTACGCTTTCAAAAATGTACTGCCGCTGCAAAGCCGAAAGTTTTGTTACTTCGTCCTCCCATAACCCGTAAAAAGCAAGCTTCATATCGTTCACCTCGGAAATTGATTTTTTCTTTCTTCCGTATACTAAGCCCCCAGTATACTATATATTTTACCCGATTCCGCGTAAAAAAACAAGCGTTTCCCCCTCTCTTCCTGTCATTTTTTGCCCGCTTTGTAAAAATTTTTCATCGCTCGCCTCAAAACGAATGTTTTTCTTGACTTGTTTGCGCTTCTCTGTTATAATATCTGTACTTTTAAAAAGGAGAAAATCATGAGAAACCTTGTTATTAACACCGATTTACGCAACTCTTGGCAAGGCATATCCGAGGACAAATTCATCGAAACGGCGGCGGAAATCGGCTGGAACGGCGTTTTCAGCGACTGGACGGACGGCAAAGACATGAAGCGCGTAAGAACGCTGACGCAAAGAAACGGGCTTTACCTGCAATCGGTACATGCGCCGTTTACAAAAATCGCGGAGATGTGGGAAGAAGGCGAGCAGGGCGAAGCCGAACTCTGCCGCCAGCAAAACTGCCTGCGCGCCTGCGCGGAAATCGGCGTGCCCGTCGTAGTGGAACATGCCGTCATCGGCTTCGATAAACACACGCCGAACGAACTCGGCGTAAAGCGCTTCGAAACGTTGGCAAACGAAGCGGAGCGGCTTGGCATAAAAATCGCCATCGAAAATACCGAAGGAGAAGAATATCTCGAACGGCTGCTCTCCTGTTTAAACGGACACCCGGCCGTGGGATTTTGCATCGATACCGGGCATGAAATGTGTTACAACGAAAGCCGCGACCTTATATCGAAATATGCGCGACAACTCCTCTGCACGCACCTGAACGACAATATGAAAATTACGGGCGACGAAATCACCTGGCTCGACGATTCGCATATGATGCCGTTCGACGGACTTGCCGACTGGAAAAACATCGCCAAGCGCCTGAACGCCGCACGGTTTCAAGGCGACCTCACGTTCGAACTGACGGGGCAAAACCGCCAGGAACGGCACACGCACGATATTTACGCCGCTTTGGATATGAACGCTTTTCTTGCTCTTGCCCTTGAAAAAGCAAAACAATTCCGCACTATGCTATAAAGAAAATTTATAAAAATGCCTTAACGTTTTCAGGCGCCACCCGTATTCCTCACGGAATACGGGATTCTTTTTACAAAAAATCATCGTGTTCCGAAACCGGAACACGATGAAATCGTTTTATTGTAAAGCCGCAATTATTCCGCGTTTTCTTCGCTTTCCGTCGGCTGCGTAGCCGCATAAGAACCTACGTACTGCGGAGAAAGCTGCTTGTAATCTTTCATGCCCGTACCGGCAGGAATCAGCTTGCCGATGATCACGTTTTCTTTCAAGCCCACAAGGTAATCGCGCTTGGTGCGGATAGCCGCTTCGGTAAGCACTCTCGAAGTTTCCTGGAAAGAAGCCGCCGAAAGGAAGCTGTCCGTCGCAAGAGAAGCCTTTGTAATGCCCTGCAAAACGCGTTTTGCAAGTGCCGGGCGCTTGCCCGCCTGAATCGCTTTCTGACTTTCTTCCTGGAAGGCGTTCAGATCCACCAGTTCGCCGGGCAGCAGATCCGTATCGCCTGCATTCTCCACGCAAACGCGCTTCAACATCTGCCGTACGATGATTTCAATGTGTTTATCGTTGATATCAACGCCCTGAGAACGGTAAACCGACTGTACCTGTTCCAGAATATAATCCTGCACGCCGGAAACGCCCTTGATACGAAGAATATCCTGCGGGTACACGCTGCCGAGGTTCAAAAGGTCGCCGGGTTGCACCTTGTCGCCTTCTTTCACTTTCAATTCTGCATTGAACGGAAGCACGTACTCTTTCAGTTCTTCACCCGTAGCCTCGTCCTTAATGAACACATGTTTCATATTGTCCGACATATCGATGGAAACGATACCGGAAACTTCGCTGAGGGTAGCGCAGCCCTTCGGACGGCGCACTTCGAACAATTCTTCAACACGGGGCAGACCTTGCGTAATATCGCCCGTAGCCGCGATGCCGCCCGTATGGAACGTACGCATCGTAAGCTGCGTGCCGGGTTCGCCGATAGACTGCGCCGCGATGACGCCCACGGATTCGCCTACCTGTACAGGCAGAGTGGTAGCCATGTTCTTGCCGTAGCACTTCGCGCACACGCCTACTTTTGAACGGCAGGAGAATACGCTGCGGATAGAAACTTCGCGGATGTTCGCTTTGGCAATCTTGTTGGCAAGTTCCTCCGTAATGAATTCGTTTTCCTTCACCAGCACTTCGCCGTTCTCGGGGTTCACAACGTTTTCCGAAGCGAATCTGCCCACCAGACGATCGCGCAAGCTTTCGATTTCTTCGCCCGCCGCGTCCAGAATCGCGCGCACTTTCATGCCCATCGGCTTTTTGCCGGCGCAGCAATCTTCTTCGCGAACGATAATTTCGTGCGATACGTCCACCAGACGACGTGTCAGATAGCCGGAGTCCGCCGTTTTCAGCGCGGTATCCGTCAACCCCTTACGTCCGCCGTGCGAAGAAATGAAATATTCAAGAACGGACAATCCGTTTCTGAAGCACGATTTAACGGGAACTTCGATTTTCTTACCCTGAGGGTTCACCATCAGACCGCGCATACCGGAAAGCTGTTTGATCTGGTCGATCGAACCGCGGGCGCCGGAATCCGCCATCATCCAGATGGGGTTGAACTTATCCGTTTCGCCCTGTTGCTCAAGCAGCTTGGCTACTTTCGAAGTCGCCTCGTCCCACTGGTCGATCACGGCGTTGTAACGTTCCTCTTCGGAAAGCAGACCTCTGGAGAACTTCTTGGCAATCTTGCCCACCGATTCTTCCGCCTGCGCAACGATTTCCTGCTTCTCTTCGGGAATCTTCATATCGAATACCGAAGTGGTAAGCGCTGCAAGCGTGGAATACTTGTAACCTCTTTCCTTAATCGCGTCCAACACGTACGAAGCCTTGGGGGCTGCGCCGGTTTTAAAGCAGGCTTCAACGATTTTGGAAAGATGCTTCTTGCCGATGGCGCGCTTGTTTCCGATAAATTCGGCGTCAAGTTCGAGGCGCAGATACGACTGCGGCGTATCGCGGTGCACGAAATCAAGGTCCTGCGGCAACCCGTCGTTATAAATGAGTCTGCCGATCGTGGTACGGATAATACCCACCACTTCGCGGCGCCCCGTCTTTTCGTTCAGGCGCACCGTCGCGCACTTGATGGGAGCTTTTCCTTCCGCAACGTCTTTATCGAAATCGCATTCGCAGGTATAAGGCAGCGGTAAATCGTCGAATTTCCCTTCGGGAAGCTCTACAACGCGCTGCAGATACATTTCGTCCTGTTCGTGCGCGACTTTCGTCTGATATGCGATAATCGCTTCGTTTTCCGAAGAATACACGGGCGGAATATACACTTCGCCGTTTTCGTCCGGGCGCCCCTGCGAATCGTATTTTTTGCCCTCTTCGCGGCGTTTGATAGTCAGGCAGTACGCGCCGATAATCATATCCTGCGTGGGCGACATTACCGATTTACCGTCGGCAAGTTTCAGAATGTTGTTCGCGGAAAGCATCAGGAATCTTGCTTCCGCCTGCGCTTCCACGCTGAGCGGAAGGTGCACTGCCATCTGGTCGCCGTCGAAGTCGGCGTTGAAAGGTCCGCAGACAAGCGGAGAAATCTTAATGGCTCTGCCTTCGATTAAAACGGGTTCGAACGCCTGAATGGAAAGGCGGTGCAGCGTAGGCGCACGGTTTAAAAGCACGGGGTGATCTTTGATAACGTCCTCAAGAACGTTCCACACCATGTCTTTCGCCTTTTCCACGGCACGTTTCGCCGTTTTGATGTTGTGGCACTGACCGCTTTCCACAAGACGGCGCATAATAAACGGCTTGAACAGCTCTATCGCCATTTCCTTGGGCAAGCCGCACTGATAAATTTTCAGATCGGGCCCTACAACGATAACCGAACGTCCCGAATAGTCTACACGTTTACCAAGCAGGTTCTGACGGAAACGTCCCTGTTTACCGCGGAGCATGGCGGAGAGAGATTTCAGCTCTCTGTTCGAAGGTCCGGAGAATGCTTTTCCTCTTCTGCCGTTATCGATCAGCGCGTCCACAGCTTCCTGCAACATACGCTTTTCGTTTTTGACGATCATTTCCGGAGCGGAAATTTCCATCATCTTCTTGAGGCGGTTATTGCGGTTGATAACGCGGCGATACAAATCGTTCAGATCGGACGTAGCGAATCTGCCGCCGTCCAGCTGTACCATCGGACGGATATCCGGCGGTATTACGGGAAGCACGGTAAGAATCATCCATTCGGGGCGGTTGCCGCTCTTTCTGAAAGATTCCACCACTTCCAGACGCTTGATAGCCTTTACGGCTTTCTGCCCCTGAGGGTTTTCCGCGATGATCTGCCTGCAGCTTTCGGCTTCTTTATCCAGATCCACCGCCATCAGAAGTTCGCGGATAGATTCCGCGCCCATGCCTACTTTCAAACCGGTAACGGAAGATTCGCCGTATTTCTCTTCGATTTCGCGCAGCTGCTTTTCGGTGATGACCTGTTTTACGGAAAGTTCGTTCACGCTGCCCGGATCGAGCACCACGTATTCCGCGAAATAAAGCACTTTTTCCAAAGGCTTCGGGCTCATATCGAGAAGCAGACCGATTTTGGAAGGCACGCCTTTAAAATACCAGATATGCGAAACGGGAGCGGCCAGTTCGATATGCCCCATACGCTCTCTTCTCACCTTGCTGCGTGTAATTTCCACGCCGCACTTCTCGCACACGTGCCCTTTATATTTCACTCTTTTATATTTTCCGCAATGGCATTCCCAATCCTTCATCGGCCCGAAGATTTTTTCGCAGAACAAACCGTCGCGTTCGGGTTTCTGGGTGCGGTAATTGATGGTTTCCGGCTTCGTTACTTCGCCGTAAGACCATTCTCTGATTTTTTCCGGAGACGCAATACTTATCTGAATGGAATTGAAATCGTTTAATTCGTACATTTTCTAATCTCCTTAATTACTCCTCGTCGTCCGAACCGTCGTCTTCGACTTCTTCAAATAAAGAACCGAAATTGAAGTCCTCGTCGTCATCCGAGAAATCTTCGTCGTCCGTAAGGTCGTCGTCCTTATCGTCCGTCTTATCGTCGGTTTCTTCCTCTTCGTCCTCAAACAGCGATACGTCGCCGTCCTCGTCCTCGTTTTCGTCGTCCGCTTCGGAGAAATCGATATCTTCGAGCTCCGCTTCCTTTTCGAGTTCCTTGCGCTTCTCGTCCTCGTCGCGCGCGTCCTCCTCGTCGTCGAATTCGCGGATAATCAGCTCGTCGCCCGTTTCCGTCAGCACTTTTACGTCCAGCGCGAGCGATTGCAGTTCTTTCAGAAGCACTTTAAACGCTTCGGGGATTCCCGGTTCGGAAATATTTTCGCCCTTCACGATGGATTCGTACGTCTTTACACGCCCTACGATATCGTCCGATTTTACGGTAAGAATTTCCTGCAGAATGTGCGCCGCGCCGTAAGCTTCCAGCGCCCAGACTTCCATTTCGCCGAAACGCTGCCCGCCGAACTGGGCTTTACCGCCGAGCGGCTGCTGCGTAACCATGGAATAAGGACCGATGGAACGCGCGTGAATCTTATCGTCTACAAGGTGAATCAGCTTAATCATATACTGAACGCCGATTGTAACGCGGTTTTCGAAAGGTTCGCCCGTTCTGCCGTCGAACACCTGGAACTTGCCGTCCACTTTGCCGTCGGGGTTCAGCAGGTTGTTTTCGCGGAACATCGTTTCGATGTCCTTTTCCGTCGCGCCGTCGAATACGGGCGTGGCGATCTTCCAGCCCAGCTGCTTGCACACATAGCCGAGGTGCACTTCCAGCACCTGACCGATATTCATACGCGAAGGAACGCCCAACGGGTTCAGAAGAATCTGCAACGGCGTACCGTCGGCAAGGAAAGGCATATCCGCCTGCGAAAGCACGCGGGAAATAACGCCCTTGTTTCCGTGGCGGCCGGCCATCTTGTCGCCCACCTGAATTTTACGCTTCTGCGCGATGTATACGCGCACAAGTTTGGAAACGCCGGGTTCCAGTTCGTCTTTGTTTTCTCTCGTGAACACTTTCACGTCCACTACCACGCCGCCTTCGCCGTGCGGCACGCGGAGCGAAGTATCGCGTACTTCGCGCGATTTCTCGCCGAAGATCGCGCGGAGAAGTCTTTCTTCGGGCGTAAGTTCCGTTTCGCCCTTCGGGGAAACTTTACCCACCAGAATATCGCCGCTCTGCACTTCCGCGCCGATGCGCACGATGCCGTCCTCGTCCAGATCTTTCAACGCGTCATCGCCCACGTTGGGAATATCGCGCGTGATTTCTTCGGGACCGAGCTTCGTATCTCTCGCTTCGGTTTCGTGCTCTTCGATATGGATGGAAGTAAACACGTCGTCCTGCACCAGTTTTTCGGAAAGCAGAATGGCGTCCTCGTAGTTGTAGCCTTCCCATTCCATGTAGCCGATGAGAATATTTTTACCGAGGGCAAGTTCGCCGTTGTTCGTGGAGGGACCGTCGGCAATGATTTCGCCTTTCGCCACTCTGTCGCCTGTAGAAACGATCGGGCGCTGATTCAGGCAGGTGCCCTGGTTGGAACGTTCGAATTTCTTCAGAGGATATTCGTCAATCGTGCCGTTATCCTCGCGTACCTTAATCAGGTTGGATGCGCAACCCACTACCACGCCGGCTTCTTTCGCGCGCACCATAACGCCGGAATCGCGCGCAATCGCGGCTTCGATGCCGGTTGCCACAATGGAAGATTCCGTCTTTAAAAGAGGCACTGCCTGACGCTGCATGTTCGAACCCATGAGGGCACGGTTGGTATCGTCGTTTTCAAGGAAAGGAATCAACGCGGTAGCCACGGAAACAAGCTGCTTGGGCGAAACGTCCATGTAGTCCATTTTCTCGCGCGGCATTTCGGTGATTAAATCCTGATGGCGGCACGCAACGCGTTCGTGTACGAATCTGCCGTTTTCGTCCAGCGGTTCGTTCGCCTGCGCCACGATGTATCTGTCCTCTTCGTCCGCCGTCAGATAATCCACGTGATCGGTTACGATGCCCGTATCTTTATCCACTCTTCTGTACGGGCTCATAATAAAGCCGTATTCGTTTACTTTCGCAAACGTGGCAAGCGAGGAAATCAGACCGATGTTCTGACCTTCGGGCGTTTCGATCGGGCACATACGCCCGTAATGCGTGTGGTGAATATCGCGCACTTCGAAGGTTGCGCGATCGCGGTTCAAGCCGCCGGGACCGAGCGCGGAAAGTTTACGCTTGTGCGTCAGTTCCGCAATCGGGTTCGTCTGATCCATAAACTGGGAAAGCTGCGAAGAACCGAAAAATTCGCGGATCACCGCCGATACGGGGCGGATATTGATGAGTCCGGAAGCCGTAACCTCCATCGGGTCCTGCGTAGCCATTCTTTCCTTGATCAGTCTTTCAAGGCGGGAAATACCCACGTGCAGCTGATTCTGAAGCAGTTCGCCTACGGAACGCACGCGGCGGTTGCCGAGGTGGTCGATGTTATCGATCGTTCCGATGCCGTATTTTAAGTCGAGGTTGGTGGAAACGGAAGCCACGATGTCGTCCACGGTTACGTGCTTGTGGCACAGTTTGTCCGCCAAAGGACGAATCTCTTTCTTTTCTTCCTTCGTGGGAACGGGGTTCTCGCGGGAAAGGATTTCGTGGAACAGTTTGCAGGCGGCAACGAATTTTCTTCTGTTGTCGCGGCGCTTTTCTCTGTTCTTCTTCTCTTCCTGCTTCTCGTCCTCTTCCACGGGTTTTTCTTTCGTGTAGTACAGCGCGTCGATTTCGTTCACGTACTGTTCCGCCACTTCTTCCACGCTCGATTCCGCGCACGCTTCGGCAATCAGCTTCGAGAATTTATAGTTGGGATAGTACACGGTGGGAAGCAGCCCGAAATCTTTCGCTCTCGCCTGCAAAGGAATATCCGAAATCGCCGTGAAATCAACGGTGTTGTTCGCGATGATTTTGTGGCGGATTTCGCCGTCCTCGGGGTCGTTCACAAGCACAAATACTTCGTTCACGCCCGCGTTCTGAATTTCGCGCGCCTTCGCTTCGGAAATCTTCTCGCCCGCGTTCGCCAAAATTTCGCCCGTTTCGGGGTTCACGATGTCGTCCGCAACGATCTGCCCCGGCAGACGATAGGCAAGGTTCAGCTTTTTATTGTACTTGTATCTGCCCACCTTGGCCACGTCGTAACGGCGGGTATCGAAGAACAGATTATAAAGGTGCGTACGCACGGAATCTTCCGTGGGCACTTCGCCGGGGCGCAGACGGCGATACAGTTCGATCAGACCGTCCGATTCCGATTTGGTGGAATCTTTCGCCACCGTTTCGCGAATCATCTTGTCGCCGGGGAACAGTTGTTCGATCGCGTGATCGCTCCCGAAACCGAGCGCGCGGAGAAGCACCGTAACGCAAAGTTTCTTCTTTCTGTCCACACGCACATACAAGGTATCCTGAGCGTCCTGTTCCAGTTCCAGCCAAGCGCCCTTGTTCGGCATCACCGTGGTGGTAAACATTTCCTTACCGGTTTTATCTTTGGCGGAAGCGTTGTAAACGCCGGGCGAACGCACCAGCTGCGAAACGATAACGCGTTCCGCGCCGTTGATGATGAACGAGCCGTTCTCCGTCATCTTGGGCAAATCGCCCATGAACACTTCCTGGTCAACCACTTCGTTTTTCACCTTGTTCACAAGGCGCACTTTCACGCGGAGAGGCAGCGAATAGGTAGCGTCGCGGTTGCGGCACTCTTTCTCGTCGTACTTGGGCTTATCGCCGAAGCGGTGGTCGAGGAAGTACAATTCGAAGTGGTCGGAATAGTCGGTAATCGGGGAGAAATCCTCAAATACTTCGCTGATGCCCTCTTCGATAAACGATCTGTAGCTTTCCTTCTGAATTTCCACAAGTTCGGGAATATCGATCACTTCGTTGATCTTGCCGAATTTGCGTCTTTCGTTCTTACCGTATTTGCAAATAGGTAAATCCATCGGTTTAAATTACTCCTTAGATGTTGTTAAGCCGACCTACCGAGTATATCTTTTCATCGATAAAAATCATTTTTTTGCGTGCGGGTTACTTTTTTTCTCTTTCTTTGCTTTACTTTTCCGCCGCTTTACGCTATAATAGACAGGAAAGAAATTTCCGTACGGAGCGCAATGCGGCATAGTAACGCATAATAATACATTATCTAATTATAGCCGCGTTTCAAAAATAAGTCAAGCGTTTTTAACGCCGCTTTTACCCTTTTCCCCGATTTTTCCTTATTTTGAATTATTTTTTACTTTTTCAAGGTGGTTTTCCTATGAGAATCGACAAATTTTTAAAGGTTTCCCGCATCTTAAAACGCCGCACCGTGGCGCAGGAAGCGTGCGGCGCGGATAAAATTCTTTTAAACGGCAAGCCCGCCAAGTCCGGCGCCCGCGTAAAAGAAGGCGATATTATCGAAATTCTCTTTTCGGGCGGCGCGCTGAAATGCCGCGTGCTTTCCGTAAAAGAAGTCGTTAAAAAAGAAGAAGCGGCGAAAATGTACGAGGTGATCGCATGAACGCCGCCGGTTTTTCCGCCGCAAAAACGCCGGCGAACCCCGCTTGCTCAAACGCCTCCGTCTGCGCGCTTATCTGTGCGGGCGGCAAAGGCACGCGCGCGGGATTCAGTAAGAACAAACTTTTAAAAGACGTCCTCGGCATCCCCGTGCTGGAACGCACCATGGCGGCATTCGCGGCGGCCGGCGCGGACGAAATCGTAGTGGCGGCTTCGCCGGACGATTTTTCCGAAATCGCCCCTCTTTGCCGTAAGTACGGAGCCACGCTCTGCGAGGGCGGCAACACGCGTTTTTTCTCGGTGCATAACGCGCTGGCGCACGTACGAAGCGAAATCGTTTTAATCCACGACGGCGCGCGTCCGTTCGTTTCCGCGGAAGTAATTGCAACCTGCGTAGAAAACGTAAAAAAATACGGCAGCGGCGTGTGTGCCGTACCCTCCACCGATACGCTTGCCACGGCGGACGAAAACGGTGAAATTCTCTCCTACCCCGTCCGCGCAAACACCTATCGGATACAAACGCCGCAGGGCTTTTATCTTACGGAAATCCGCGCCGCATACGAAAAAGCAATTGCCGAAAACGCAACCGATTTCACCGACGATTCCTCGGTTTACGCGGCATACGTCCGCAAGCCGAAACTTTGCGCGGGCGAAGAAAAGAACGTAAAACTTACCTACGCGGAAGATTTCCGCAACGCTTTCGCTCGCGTGGGTATAGGCGTAGATACGCACGCGTTCGGGCGAGCGCAGAATTATATCGTACTCGGCGGAGTCCGCGTGCCGTCGGAAAGCGGGTTTATCGCGCACAGCGACGGCGACGTATTATGCCATGCGGTGATGGACGCGCTCTTATCCGCCGCGGGCTTAAAAGACATCGGACACTACTTTCCCGATACAAACGACGAATGGAAAAACGCCGACTCCATGAAAATGCTCGCGCAGGTAACGGCACTGATCCGCGAACAAGGCTTCCGCCCCGCGAATTTGTCGGCGGCGATTCAGGCGGAAAAACCGCGCCTTGCCGGGTACATCGAGGCAATCAAAAAATCGCTTGCGGAAGCGCTGAATTTACCCGAAACGGCGGTGGGTATCTCGGCGGGCACCAACGAAAAACTCGGCTACATCGGCGAAGGGAAAGGCATCACGGCAAACGCCGCCGTACTTTTAGAGAAAATTTAATTCAAGGAAATTCCACGATTATGGCTACAAAACAAACTTCTCAGTTCGTCTGTTCCGAATGCGGCTACGCCGCGCCCCGCTGGCTGGGAAAATGCCCCTCCTGCGGCGCTTTCAACACCATGCAGGAAGAACTTGTCGCCCCCGCCCCCGCCGCAAAAGCAGGCAAAAGCGTTGCCCGTTCCGCCTTTTCGCTCGGCAGCGAAAAAGCCAAACCGCTTTCCGAGGTGAAATACGAAGAATTTCAACGCGTTTCTTCGGGCATCCCGGAACTTGACACCGTGCTCGGCGGCGGCATCGTGCGCGGCTCGCTGGTGCTGCTCGGCGGCGATCCGGGCATCGGCAAATCCACTCTTTTAACGCAAGCCGCGGCATACCTTTCCAAAAATCACCGCGTTCTGTACGTCTCCGCCGAAGAAAGCTGTTCGCAGGTAAAAATGCGCTGCGATCGGCTGGAACTCAAATCGGACGGGCTTCTGCTTCTCAACGAAACAAACCTCGAAAGCATCGAAGAAAATTTAGACGGCGTGGAATACGCCGTCATCGATTCGGTTCAGGCAATCTACACCGATTCGCTTTCGGGCGCGGCGGGCAGCGTAGGGCAGGTGCGCGAATGCGCCGCCTCGCTGATGCGCATCGCCAAAAACCGCGGCATCACCTTTTTCATCATCGGACACGTTACCAAAGAAGGCTCGCTTGCCGGTCCGAAAGTGCTGGAACACATTATGGACACCGTGCTGTATTTCGAAGGCGAAAAGGAAGAAAATTACAAGCTTCTCCGCGCCGTGAAAAACCGTTTCGGCTCGGCGCAGGAAGTAGGCGTTTTCGAAATGACGGAAAAAGGCTTGAAAAGCGTGCTTTCCCCCTCCGATTTGTTCCTGTCCGATACGCGCGGCGTGGCGGCGGGCAGCGTGGTAACCCCCTCCGTCAGCGGCAACAGATGTATGAGCGTAGAACTGCAAACGCTGATTTCGCGCACCGCGTACGGCTTGCCGCGCAGAATGTCGCTCGGCATCGATTACAACAAACTGGTGGTGCTTATCGCCGTTCTGGAAAAGCGCTGCGGCGTGCCGTTTTATCAATCGGACGTATACATCAACGCGATGGGCGGCATCCGTCTTTCGGAACCGAGCGTAGACCTTGCCGTATGCGCCGCGCTTGCGAGCGCCGCGGCGGATACGCCCGTCGATAAATACACGGCGCTATTCGGCGAAGTGGGTTTAACGGGCGAAGTGCGCTCGGTATCGTTTGCGGAAAAGCGTGTGAACGAGTGCATCAAAACGGGATTCAGAAAAGTGATATTGCCGGCGAAATGTATGGCGAGCTGCCGCAAATTCGCGGATAAAATTCAGCTTGTACCCGTAAGCTACGTAAACCAGATGATTAAAGAATTATCGTTGCGCCCCGCGCCGAGTACAATTTCCGCGCCGAGTACCGCCCCCGCCCAAAGCGCAAATAATTTTAAAGCCTGATAACGGGCTTACCCTTGAAAAAAGTGCCGACGAGCCCTTTTATCTTCAAGCAAAATTTTTCTTAAAACAATACCTCGTCAAAAAAGCACAAAGCGAACATCCGCCTTGTGCTTTTTCATTATCAGTAAATTCTGCTCAAAATTTGAATTTGATATAATCTTTTACTTTCTTTTCCACATTATAACTTGTAACCCGACCTTTATCATCAACGCTAGCTACAAGAAATTTTTTTGTGAAGCTCGTTTCATTTCCGCAATTTTCGCATGTACAATCAAACGTTTCGTAAGCATAGACTTTTTTTCCGTCATCCGATTCGCTCCTCTGCGATTCCTCACACTCGATTGTATAGCCATACCCGCATTTCGAACAGAATAATCGTTTGATTCTTTGTACTTCGCTGAAACTCACATACACCCCGGCTACCACGAATACTAAACCTATCAGCCCGATTACAACACCAAACGCCTGCGCTTTACCGCGCAACAGCAAGCCGATGCCCACCAACACCGCGCCGATAGCAATCCCCACTAAACACGTAAATCTTGTCTTTTTAATCGCTTTTTTTCTTTGGTCTTTGTAATCTTCCATACTTTCTCCTTTGTTTGATAGCGTATCGCTATAATTTTCTTTTATTATATAACAATATGCTATAATTGTCAAGTAAAATTATGGATATATTCAGAAAAAATATTTACGAACTTCGAAAACTGAATCGTTTCACGCAAAGAGAAGTTGCGCAGCGCCTCGGAATCTCTCAACCGTCGTATATCCGCTACGAAAACGGCTCGGCAGAACCCACTCTCGAAAACTTAGTAAAAATCGCCGATTTGTACGATGTTTCCGTCGATTTCCTGCTGGGCAGAAGAGAAATTTAATCCGGCATACCGTTACCTTCTCTCTTTTTCGCCGTTCTCCTTCCCGTCCATTTTCATTTTCTTTTTTTGCTCTTCATTTCACGTCTGCCGCTAAAAAAGCACCTCCGCGCACTGCGGAAGTGTTTTTTATTTTTTATTCTACAGCAAATTCTCAAAAAATCTCTTCGGGCGAATGAACGCATTTTTCCGCGCCGTGCGCAATTAAAAATTCCTCGCTTTTAAACCCCCAGCACACCGAAATACACGGCAATCCCGCGTTTTTCGCCGTTTCGATATCCACTTCCGAATCGCCGATATACACCGCCTTTCCGCCGCCCAGCTTCTCTATCGCCGCAAACACCGAATCGGGCGCGGGTTTTTTCCGTATCCCCGCCGCCTCGTTCTCGCCGATCGCCACGCCGCAAAGCTTGCCGAAATACCGTTCGCACAGCCCTTTCACCGCAAAATCCGCTTTATTCGATACCACCGCCACACGTTTTTTCGCCGTGTTCAGCCGCCGCAGCATTTCCAAAACGCCCGCATACGGAGCCGTATGGTCGAACATGCGCGCCCCGTAATACTCTTTAAAATACGAAAACGCCCGATTGAAAACCGCTTCGTCCGCCGCCCGTTCTCCGAGCGCCCGCGTAATAAGAAGTTTAATGCCGTTTCCCACAAACGCGCGCACCTCGTCTTTTGTCCGTTCCGCCGCGCCCACGTGCCGCATCGCCGCGTTCGTGGCAAGATATAAATCTTCCAGCGTATTCAAAAGCGTGCCGTCTAAATCAAACACATAAATATCGAAATCTTCCGCCGCCATCTCCGCACCTCAAAAACACGAACTCTTTTGTAAAACTCAGCCCAGAACTTCTTTCACCGCGCGCAGAAACGACGTCCTGTTGTCGCTCCCCGTCTTGATATAAATCGCCGAAATGTAATTGCGCGCCGTGCCCTCCGTCAGCTTCAGCGCCGAAGAAATCTGCCTGTTCGTAAACCCTTCGTACATCATCAGGGCAATCTCCGTTTCTCTGTCGGAAAGCAGAAACGCGCGTTTTAATCTGAGTTCCCTGCTCGCCGTTACGTCTTTCGCCGCGTCGGCAATGCGCTTCGCTATCTTTGCGGGAAGAATGGTATCTCCCGCGTACGCGTTTTTCACCGCGTCGATTAAAGCGGAAGAAGATATATCTTTCAATAAATATCCGCTTGCGCCGTGATTGATGGCGTTTAAAATATAATCGCTGTCGTCAAACGTCGTCAGCACCACCACTTTGGTATCGGGAAATTCCGATTTGATACGCTGCGTGGCAACCACCCCGTTCATATTCGGCATACGGATATCCATCAGCACCACGTCCGGGCGCCACACGCGGCACTTTTCCAGCGCGTCCGCGCCGTCGCACGCAATCCCCGCCGTTTCCAGCCCCGCGTCCGTTTCCAGCACGCTTTTAATTCCCTCAGCCAGAATCGTCTGATCGTCCGCAATCAGCACTCTGATTTTCTTTCCGCTATTTTCGTCCATCTTCGTCCGCTCCTTTCAAAGCTTCTCCTTTGCCGTCCTGCGGCAATACCATCTGTATTTCGAATCCGCCGTCCTCATCGGAAGAAAACGCCGCGCGACCGCCGAACCGTTCCGCCCGTTCGCGCATGCCCGTCAGTCCGAACCCCGTTTTAAACGGCTGCTTCGCGCCCGAACCGTTATCCGAAAGCAAAAACCCGATTTCTCCGTTCTCCGCTTTCAGCTCGAAATAAAACGCCGTGGCGCCCCCGTGCCGCAGTCCGTTCGAAATCCCTTCTTTCAAAGAATTACACAAAAAACGATACTTCGCGGGAGATACCACCGCCTCGTCTATATCCGAACGGATAATCACCCCCGTGCCGTCCGAAGATTCGTGCACAATCGATAAAAGCGCCTCTTTCAGCGTTGAATTTTCTTTCGCGCCCGAAAGCAGATGCACGCTTTCCCGCAGTTCTTCCAGCGCGTGCTTCGCCTGCAGGTTCGCCGCCACAATACTCCGTTTTGCCGCCGCCGCGTCCTTTTCAATCGTCAGTTTCGCCGCCTCCGTCTGCATAATCACCGTAGTGATCGAATGTCCCGCCGTATCGTGAATGTCTTTCGCTATCCGCTGCCGTTCTTCCAAAGCGGTAACTTCCGCCAGATTTTCGTACGCTTTTTCCAGCCGCTCGTTGCTTTCGTCCAGCCGTCTGAGCGTTTCCGAAAGTTTCGCGGACTGCCTGTAAAACCGCACCCCGAACGTAACGGCAATGAAATGAACGATTAAAATCACCAGATCGTTGAACGATTGCGCCAACAGCCACGCCCCCGTGCCGTCGCCGCGAATCAGCCCCGACGCCCAGAACGTAGCCACATACACCACCAGCGAAACAAGACATCCCAGAATCGAAGCCGCCATTTTTTCGGCGCTCAGATAATAATCGGTAAGAATAATCATATACAGCGTGGATAAAAACCGGCTGCCCGTTACCGCGGTAAGCATAAACGCGGCAAGAAATTCCGGAACGTAACACCAAAGCTTCGCCTTGAAAGTTTTTAACCCGCAGAGCCGCACGATTTCCGCCGCCGTAAGCACCAGCACGGCCGCGCTCACCAGCACAAGCCCCGTATACAGATTGTTTCGTTTCGCATAAGAGATTTGCGGAATCAGTATAAACGATTCTATCACCAGCATGAACACAAACAAAAGAATTTTTGCCAAATCGAAATACGTGTTCGCGTTGCGCCAGTCCACGGAATCCAGCAGCTGCCTTACGGCGTTTTTTTCTTTTCTTTCTTCCGCCGCTCCGCCCTGCGTCTGCGTTTCCGCCACGGCGGCTTTTTCTCCGTTTTTCGTCTTATTGTTCAAAATACACCGCCTCCGCGTTCTTCAGCTTTTGCTTATCGTTCGAATCGACTTTATTTTATCATATCCGCAAAAAAAAGTCAACGTCTTCCCGCGCGATAAAAGCGGCTTTCCCGATTTTTCGGAAAAGCCGCAAAGCGTCGCCTATTTAAAATAGAGTTGCTTTAAAATCCCGCCGGAAAATTACTTCGTAGAATACTGCGTATCTTCGGGCAGCTCGATGTTCAGCTTACCTTTCAGCGGCAACTCGCGCGAAGATCCGCCCACGTAAATTTCGAACCAACCGTTTTCCACGTACCACTTTTCAAGCGCGGTGCTGTAATACGCAAAACTCGAATAATCAAGCACTACCCGCACCGTTTTTGTTTCGTGCGGCAGAATTTCGTCTTTCGAAAACGCCTTCAACTCCTTCTCGGGGCGATGCACCATCGCCGAAACGTCTTTCACATAAACTTGCGAAACCTCTTTCCCCGCCACGTCGGAAACGTTGGTAATATCGTACGAGAGTTCGTAATCCGTATCTCCCTTCTTTTCGATTTTCAGATTCGTATATTCGAATTTCGCATACGAAAGACCATACCCGAACGGATAAAGCACTTGCTTTTTCGCGCGATCATAGTAGCGGTAACCCACGAAAATGCCGTCGTCGTACAAATCCGTTTCGCCGTCCTTCGTGTCGCCGCCCTTGTAGGTATCCTCCAAGGTCATAGGGAAGGTTTCCGTCAGCTTGCCGCTGAAATTCGCTTCGCCGCAAAGCAGCGCGGAAAGCGCCTCATTCACGCCTTCGCCCGCAAAGCCTACAAACACCACCGCGTCCACCGCGTCTATCCAGCGGCTCATATCTACTGCGCTGCCCGCGAACACAAGCACCACCGTCTTATGCGAATGCGCCGCGATTTTTAAAATTTTATCCTCTTGCTTTTCCGATAACCGGATCGAGCTTCTGTCGTCTCCCTCGTATTCCGTTTCATATCCGTGTCCTACGGGCAGAATCGTCACGTCCGCGTCGTACGCTCTCAAAAACATATCGCGCCAGTCCTGACCGAACTGCCAATCGCCGCGATAATCCACTTCCGCACCCGTTTTTTCGGCGATCAGGGTATGCAGCGCGGTTTGTTTAAACGCCGTCTGCACTCTGCCCGAGCCGCCGCCAGAAATATACGGAGTTTCCGAAATCGAGCCGTACACGAAGATTTTTTCTTTCTTGCCGCAATCGCCGCAAACTCCCTTCAACGGCAGGATACCCCCCTCGTTTTTCAGAAGCACCATGCCCTCTTCCGCCATTTTCACGGCACGCGCGTGGCGTTCTTCTTCCGTGGATTCCACCTTTCTCTTCGCCGCGGCTTTTTCGCTTTTTTCCACAAGTTCCAGCACTTTTTCCGCGCGCTCGTCAATCTGCTTTTCGGTAAGTCTCCCGCTCTTCACCGCCGCCACAAGCTTTTCCGCGTACCCTTCGTAATGCGGCATGCAAAGATCCAGCGTCGCTTCCACGGCTCTCACCGGATTATGCACCGCGCCCCAGTCGGACATAATAAGTCCGTCAAACCCGAACTGACCGCGCAGCACGGTATCGAGCAGTTTTTTGTTTTCCGAAGCGTACACGCCGTTCACGGGGTTGTACGAACACATCACCGTCCAGGGTTTCGCCTCCATCGCCATTTCGAAAGGCTTTAAATACACTTCGTGCAGGGCGCGCTCGTCCACTTCGCTCGATTGATGGCATCTGTCGTATTCCGAATTGTTCGCGCAGTAGTGCTTCACCGAAGTGCCTATGCCCTTATCCTGCAATCCTTTCACATACTCTACGGCAAATTTCCCCGAAAGATACGGATCTTCCGAAAAATATTCGAAGTTTCTGCCGCAAAGCGGAGTGCGTTTGATATTCACGCCGGGCGCAAGCAGCACGTCCGCGCCGCGATAAATACACTCGTCCGCAATCGTCGCGCCGTACTCGTAGGCAAGCTTTAAATTCCAGGTGTTTGCCAGCACATGGCAGGTGGGCATCGCCGTGGCGGTAAACGTTTCTTCCTGTTTTTCGGGGTTGTGCATGCGCAGCCCGGAAGGACCGTCCGAAACCCACACGGTTTTCACTTTCCCGTTCGCGCCGTCCGTCTGCCAGCCGTTCGCGCCCGTTAAAAGCGCGCATTTCTCTTCAAGCGTAAGCTTTTTCAAATCGTATTTTTTCATCTTTTTCTCCTATTATTTTTTGTTTTCGCGATTATAAAAAACCAACCGGATTTTTTGTACAAACCGCTTTACGATACTATTATAGCATACATTTTTTTAAAATTCTTCTCAAAAACAGTTGAATTTATTCTCATTTTATGATATAATCTCCCCGAAAAATTTTTAAGGAAAAAGCACAACAATGCAGGGTTTTTACGAAGAATACCGCGACGACAACGAAAATTTCAGCGTTTCGCGCAACGGTCATTACTCATATCCGCCGCACTTTCACCGCAGTCTCGAAATTCTTATCGTCAACAAGGGCGCGCACTCCGTGGTGCACAACGGCGTGCCGTATACGGTGCAAAACGGCGATCTGTTTTTTTGTTCCAGCTACGATCTGCACTCCTACGGCGTTTCCGCCTGCGGCGAACAGGACGACTGCGTGTTAATCGTTCCCGCCCGCTACACATCTTCGTTCAACGAACGCAACAACGGCTATCGTCCTTCAACCCCGCTTCTGCACGATCCCGCTCTCTGCCGCGAACTTCTGCAAATCGCCGATCGATGGATGGGCAGCGAAAAAAACGCGGGAGTGCGCGGCGCCGCCACCGAACTGGCGCTTGCCCTTATCGAAAGCCGCTTGCAAATGGTGCCCGATAAAGAAAAGGACGAAACTCAGCTTATCCGTATGCTTCTTTCCTACCTTTCCGAACATTTTCGCGAAGAAATTTCCCTGCCGCTCCTCGCGCGGAAATTCGGCTACACCGAAGCGCACTTATCTCGCGTGTTCCACCGCTACACAAACACGGGGCTTCCCCGCTATCTCAACCGTCTGCGACTGAACTACGTGGAAAACCGCAAAAAAAACGACCCCGACGCCGACCTCACGCAAGTGATTTTCGACGCGGGATTCAGAAGCATACCCACCTATTACCGATCCAAAGCGCAAAACGACGAACCGCTCGCAGCACACGGAAAAGCGTAAACAATATTATCGTTCATACGGGCAATGCCCCGTATTCTTCAAACCCGTAACGGGATACAAACGTTCTGCCGTCGGCATAAGCCAGCGGCGAATCACCGGAAAAACGCAGAGTAATTTTCTTAGCGATCAGACACTGCCGCGTTTTTCCGTATTTTTTATTCAGCGCCTTATCGCCGTATTTCGTATCGCCCAGCACGGGATGTCCCAAAAAAGCCGCATGCGCGCGGATCTGATGAGTTTTTCCCGTATGCAGAAACACTTCGCACACGGCAATATCCCCCTTTTTCAGAATCGGATGAAATCCCGTTACTATCTTTTCCGCGCCCGCAGACGGCTTCCCGCTCACGCGCACTTCCGCCCGCGCCGCGTCTTTGGCAAGATACGCCGTCTGCCGCGTTTCGTCCGCCGAAAAACAATTTTTCATCACGGCGAGATACGTCTTTTCCACGTCGCGTTCCTTAAACGCCCGCTTCAGTTCCTCCGCGCACGCCGCGTTTTTTGCAAAAATCATCAATCCCCGCGTATTCCTGTCCAGTCGGTGAATAAAATACACGCCTTGCGCGCCTCTCTCCCGCGCAAGCGTTTCGTACACCGCTTCCGCGTTCACCCCGTCCGCCTTATCCGTTACCAGAAGATTTTCGTCCTCGTACACCGTATCGAACGCCGTCATTTCCTCCTGCGCGCGCGTCAGATAATAACAGACTCTGTCCCCCGATTTCAGCAAGGTTCTGCTTCCGCCCGCCGCCACGCGTTCTCCGTTGATTTTTATCTCGCGCGCTTTCAGCAGACGGTCGAAAAAAAACGAAGCCTGCGGATCGTGCGAATCCGTGAAGTCTTTCAGATTATTTTCTTCCGTTACTATCCATTCTTTCATCGTTTCGTCAATCCCTTTTTCCTTTTACGTACAAAGCAAACCGCAATGCCCGCCGTCGCCGCCGAAGCCGTCAGAAGGCACAAAATCACCGTCGCCGCCCCGCGCGAAAAAATAAAATACACAAAATAAGCGCATAAAAACGCCCCCGTCGTCTGCAATAACGCATACTTCCACGCCGTGCGCGCGCCAAGTTCTTTCGAAGCCGCCGCCACCGCCGCGATACACGGCGGCATCAACGCCGCAAACGTAAGATACGCCGCGCCCGCCGCCCGCGAAAGCCGTAATCCTTCGGGACACAGCGCCGCCAGCAGCCCCGCAACGTTCTCTTTCGCCGCAAATCCGCCCGCTGCGGCAAACGCCGCGCGCCAGTCGGTAACGCCCATCGGGTAAAACAATACCGCCAGTCGCTTCGAAATCCACGCCAGAATACTCTCTTCCGCCGCGCACGCCCCGGAAAAATTCACCGAAGCCAGCGTATACGCGCATGCCGTGAACGCAAGCACCGTAGTAGATACCTTTATTATAAACCCTTTTAAGCGAAAGAGCAACTTTTTTAAGATAAAAAGCGGCGACGGAATGTAAAAATCCGCAATTTCCATGATGAAATCTTCTTCTTTCCCGCCGCAGAACGAAGAAACCAGCAGTCCCGCGCCCGTTCCCAACACGTACAATGCCGTCGCTCCCAGAAACGGATTTTCCACCAACGAGCTTAAAAGCGTAAGATACACGGGCAATTTCGCGCTGCACGGCACGAAATACAAACATCCCGCGGCGCGTTTCTGTGCGTCTTTGTTTTCCAGCGCGGCGCTCGCCGCAATCCCCGCCGCCGTACAACCATAGCCCAAAAAGATGCAGAACGCCGCCCTGCCCGAAAGCGAAAGCAACGAAAAAAATCCGTCCGTTTCGTACGCCAGAAACGAAGCGATTCCGCTTTCTTCCAGAAATTCTGAAAACAGATACAAAATAGCCAGCTGCGGCAAAAACGAAAGCACGCCGCCCACGCCACGCAATATCCCGCCGCATATGACGTTTTTCAACACGGAATTTTCGATTTCCTGCCCCGCCCGCGCCGCCAGAGCGCCGAACGCGCCGTCTATCGCTTGTTTCGCCCATACCCCCGGCGAACGCGCGCCGAACGCCAGATAAAACACGCCCGCCACGCCCAGAAAAAACACGGGCAGCAGCCACCCGCCCGCGCCGTATAATTTCCCCGTCTTGTCTTTGCTTGTTCCGCTTTCCCCGCGCGTTTTTGCGGGAGTATACCCGTCGATCGCCCCGTTTTCCGAAACGTCCGTTTGCTTTCCGAAAGCGCCCTCCGCCGCACGTGCATCCGTCCGCACTAAGAAATCGGCGAAAGCTTGTACCGATTTTTTGCTCAGCGCGTCCGCCTCAGCACACGGCACGCCCAGCGCCGCCGAAATCTTGTTTACGTCCAGATCGCCGCCCCTGCCGCGCAGCCTGTCGCCCATGGTTATCGCCAGCACAACTTTGTATCCGCCCGCGCGCAATTCTTTGAATAGCGGCAAAGAACGCCGCAACGCGCACGCGTTTACCACCTGCACAACGATAACTCCTTCGCGGCGGGCATTTTCCAACGCCCGCGCGGCTATCTTTTCTTCGTTTTTTCCGCTTTTCAGCGTATATAATCCGGGTACGTCGTACACCTTTCCGATTCCCGCCCGCTTGCCCTTCGCGCAGGAAACCGCGGCGGTAACGCCGTGATAGTTCCCCGTGCGATTGTGCCTGCCCGTCAGGGCGTTGAATAATGTGGTTTTCCCCACGTTGGGGGTACCCGTCAACAGAATATCCGTGCGTTTTTCCTCCCGTTTTCCATGCAGTCTCTCTTTTTTCGACTCGCAAACTTTGAATTTTTTTCTTAAAACGCGCCCGAAGATAATAACGCCGTTAATACAAATCGGTCGTTCCGAAGTTACGCGGAGCGCTTACGCTCCGGCGCGATATTTTTCAAGGCCTCATTATTTCGCGCCGCCGGAACGAAATCGCCGTTCGAGACGAAATAATTCAATTCGTCGATTCTACTTGCCCGCTATTCTCGCTCAACGCGTTCAGAAAAATTTTTTCCGCCGTTTTGCGCCGCAGTCCCACTCTTCCGTCCTCGGTGGAAATCAGATACGAACGCGAAAAAAAACCGCGCTTTAAAAGCGTAATTTCTTTCCCGTGCGCCATACCTAAAATTCTGAGTCTTGCCGCCGTTTCTTCGGGCAGCCGCAGCGAAACCACCCGCCCGCGCGCCCCTGTTTGCAATTCGCTCAACGCTATCATAAATTATCGTATGCCGCCGCACTCCGTTTCAGAACCCGCCGCAATAATTCCTCCGTTTTTAAAGTTCGTTTCACCGTCGCGCCCCTCTTTCCAAACCGCTTTTTTACCACCGTTTTCCCTCACCGCCGCACAAAACAGCATTTTTTTCACAAAAAAAACAGCCGCGAACGCGCACCGTTCACGACCGTTTTTTATTTTATTGAAATTTTATTCGGCTTTTTTCTCTTTTTTCGAAGCTTTTTTCGATTTTGCCGTCTTTTCCGCTCCCACGTCCTCAAGCGTTTCGTCGGAAGGCTTCACAAACAGCAGCACGATAATCAAAATCAGCATCACGCCCGCTATCGAGAACAGAATCACGGAAACAAGATTCTTTTTCAGCCACTCCGATTCGCCGGGGTTAATATCTTCCTTATCGGTTACCGCAATCGACTTGTAACCTACGGCATATCCGCCGCCCGGCGTAGTATCTTTAAACACGCCGAACACAATATAGTTGCCGCTTTCCACAGGCTTAAACGATTTCGAGCTCGCGTTCCATTCGTACTTGTTGGAAGGAGCGTTCTCTTTGCTCACCTTGTCGCGGTATTCCTCTATTTTGCGCAATACCACTTTCCCGTCCGCGGAAGCTTTCGTAAAATTCTCCGCTTTCAGTTCGTTACCTGTGGAATCCAGCTTCCGCGCCAACGCGGCTGCATATTTTTCCGCCGCCTGTTCGACGGTTGCCGCGCCCGAAATGTCCACCGACCTCAGCGACGTCAGATCGCTCGCGCTCAGTCTGAACTTCCCGGAAAACAGCTCGTTGAAATACGCAAGGTCGAAATAATACAAGCCGTATTCGCTGTTCGCTGCCGTTCCGCCTTTCACCGTAAACGATACGTCCGAATATTTCACGCCGATCAGCCCCGTATCCGAACGCGAACTTTTCGCGCCGTCGTCGATATAAATTTTCTTCTGCTTCGTAATCGTAAACGAGAACGTAGGCAGTTCGTCATGCTCCCAAATATTTTCGGTTGTAATTTCTTCCGCTTCCGTTTCCCCGTCTTTCACCGATTTCGTAACGTTTCCCGCACGATCGGTGGCAAACAGCTTGAATTCGTACACGCCGGGTTTATCCAGCGAAAGTTTCAAACTGCTGATCGAAACGTTCGAAGTGTTCGATGCGGAAGTACTCTTCGGTAACTTGTAGCAAAGCGTATATTTCATCGACTTGTAGCCGGTGGAATTATCCGCGAACAATTTTTCGGGCGAAGGCAGATAGAACGATTCGCCGCTGCCCGCTTCCAGATCCTCCGTCTTTTCGTCTATGCTCTTCTGATATTCTTTCGCGAAATTGTTTTCCGCGTCCGAAAGCTTTCCGCCCGCATATACGGGCGCTACCTCGTCGGCTTTCACGGCAATCAGCGAAAGCTGTGTATTCGCTTCGTCCTTCAGCAGCTTCGTCTGCACGTCTTTCAGAAACCAAGCCGCATACGCCGTAGCCGCTTTCTTATTCTCGTCCTCGGCGCCCTTCTTGTGCGTGGAATCGGCAAGCGTATATTTTACCGAAATATATTCGCAACCTTCCTCGTCGTACACCGTCGCCGTCGTATCGTCGTCCTTCTTGTACGGCAATTCCAGAATTTTCACGTTGTCCAGCGATTTGTATTCCGCGGAAGCGCTTACGGGCGTCCACTGATAATATTCCGCCGTGCTCTTCACCGAAGAACTTCTGTCCAGCACGTCTATCGTTTTCGTTTCCAGACTGAACGCTTCGCCCATCGCAGGCACGTACGTATCGTCGTCGATTACCAGTACGGGCGTCGCCGTATCTTCGATTTCCTTACCGTCGTTCAGTTCAAACGACTGTCCGTTCAGCGATTTAAAAATGCAGACGGTCTCTTCCGCGCCCTCGTTCAGTTCCGCCGTAAACGCCAGCGGCACTCTTCCGTCGTCGCCGCTCACATATCCCGCGTAATTCGAACCGATGTTCTTCATTGTTCCGATTTCGATGCCGTTCGCCAGCACTTTGAAATCGCCCGCGTCCGTCGTGCCCTCGTCGGTAATCGTCAGCGCAATGTCCGTCGTGCCCGTGCACACCGCGATTTCTCCGCCGTCCGTGCCGTTCAGATTCGCAAAAATCGCGTCGCCCGAACGCGTGAACACAATCGTATTCGTTACCTTGTTCTTTTCCGTAGCGGTTAAAGAAGCCGTTTCCAGCGTTACGGTAAACGATTTGTAGTTGGTATCTTCCAGCGAAAATACCGCCGTCAGATACTTCGCAACGCCCTTCGTCGCGTCCGTTTCGTCCGCTTCGAACCATTTCCACGCCATATCGCGGTTGTAAGCCACTTTATCGTCCGCGTTCGTAAAGGTAAACGCAAGCTTTTTCGCGTCCGTCTTATCCGCCGTTACCGTTACGCCGCCGCTTCTCGTAAAAATCGAAGACGGCGCATACGTTGCCGCCCGCGAAGAAACGTTTCCGTATACCGTATACGCGCCCGCGGTAGCAAGCCCGAAACCGAGCGAAGCGCAGCACGCCGCGCCCGCCAGAAAAATATTCAGCCGTTTTAACTTCTTGTTCATTGTAAGGTGAATCCTTCGCAAAAAATTTTTATCCCGCCGCTCCGGTTTTTCGTTTTTTCGGGGAAGCTTGTCCGCGTAAGCGGCGTTTGTTTCCCGTCCTTCCCGCTAAAACCGTATAACGGCTTAAAAAGACTATTTTACAAGTCCTTTATACTATTTTACACCCTCGCGCGCGTTTTGTCAATCGCATTTAGCGAAAAACGCGTTTTTTCTGTATGATTTCGCCCTTTTTTCATCTTTTTTAATCGAACGAAACCAAACTTTGCCGGATTTTTCGCATCTTACGCGTTTTTTTCTTTCAGCCCCGCCAATTTTTCCACGTCGAAATTTTTCCACGGCAGTTCGTCAGGCGGAAGCGCCACAAACTTCAGCCGTTCTTTCGTAACGGGATGAGTGAACGAAAGCGAATACGCAAACAGCGCCAGTTTCCCTTTTTTCGCCGTCGCTCCGCCGTAGCGCATGTCCCCGTACACGGGGTGAGAAATCCCCGCCGTCTGCACGCGTATCTGATGCGTCCTGCCCGTATGCAGGCGAATCTCCGCCAGCGTCAGTTTGTTTTTCACGTCAAGCACTTTATAATCAAGCTCCGCATACTTCGCCCCGTCCTCCGAGGGAGTGCAGATATACACCATGTTGTTCACGGTGTTTTTTCTCAGATAATTCGTCAGCGTGCCCCGCTCGCCTTCCACTTCGCCCACAAGCACCGCCAGATATTTCTTTTCGAAATCGCCTTTCTGCATGCCCTCGGAAAGCCGCGCCGCCGCCTTCGAAGTTTTCGCGTACACCATTACGCCGCCCGTGGGCCTGTCCAGGCGGTGCACCAGTCCGAGATACACGTTGCCGCTCTTTTTATACGCCTCTTTAATGTACTCTTTGATTTTATCGAACAGATTATCGTCCTTGCTCTCGTCCGGGCAGCAACCCAGCATCTGCGGCTTCAGCGCCACGATGATATGATTGTCCTCGTATAAGATATGCAAGCCCTTTTCCGCGGCGATTTTTTCCGCTTCCGACGCCTGCTTTTCCGTTGCGTCCGTTTTCGCGGCAACCGCCGCGCCCGCCGCCGTTTCTTCCTCGCTCATGCCGATTTTATCTTCCGTCATATACGTAAATACCTCCCGCGCCGCAGGGCAGAGAAATCCCCTCCTCCGTGGCGATGCCCACTTCGTACGCGTCCGTATTACCCGCGCCGAATTTTTCTTTTCCGAGCGCCGCGCCGAGCGTTAATTGCAATATGTTGTCAAGCACCATCGGCTGCAACCCCGTGGTGTAAGAATTGATGAGGAAAAACAGCGGATCGTCCGAAAGCACCTTCGCGCACAACGCCACGAAGTCGTACAGATCCGTTTCGATTTTCCACATTTCTCCGTTCGGACCTCTCCCGTACGAAGGCGGGTCCATGATAATCGCGTCGTATTTGTTTCCGCGGCGGATTTCCCGCTGCACAAACTTGAAGCAGTCGTCCACGATATACCGCACGCCCGTTTCTATGCCGGAAAGGCGCACGTTTTCGCCCGCGCGCTCCACCATGCCTTTCGCCGCGTCCACGTGCGTAACGCTCGCTCCCGCTTTCGCGCAAGCCACCGTCGCGCCGCCCGTATAGGCAAACAGATTTAAAACTTTCACGTCCTTTCCCGCCGCTTTCCGCCGCGAAATCAGTTCGTGCATCGTTTCCCAGTTCACCGCCTGTTCGGGGAAAAGCCCCGTATGCTTAAACCCCATCGGCTTGATTTTAAACGTCAGACCGAGTTTATCGTACGAAATATTCCACTCCGGCGGAAACGGCTTTAAAATCGTCCATCCTCCGCCCCCTTTCTCGCTGCGCTTATAATACGCGTTCAGCTTCGGGTACGCAAACATATCCGTCTGCGCGTGCCATATCGCCTGCGGATCGGGGCGGAGCAGATAAACGTCTTTCCACCGCTCCAGCTTATATCCGTCGCCCGTGGCGATTACGGAATAATCTTTCCAGTCCCGTGCGATTTTCATTCCGCTTTCACCAAAGTCAACGTCGCTTTTTCGCCGTTAATATCCGCTTCTTTCGTGTAGCCGCTCTCGCCGGACGATTCTTTCACCGCCGCCGCAAGCACGTCGGAAGCAAACTTTCCTTCGGCAAGCACGCTCTTCGCCATACCGTCCGCCGCCTTATAATACACGTAAATGCGGTCGGTTACTTCGAAGCCCGCTTCCTTTCTCAGCGATTGTATCTTCGATACGATTTCTCTTTCGTACCCTTCGCGGATGAGTTCCGGCGTCAGGAAGGTATCCAGCGCCACCGTATAACCCTTGTCGCATGCGGAAACGTAGCCCGATTTGCTCTCCGTAAAAATCTGCAGATCCTCTTCGCCCAGCACGATATCCTTATCGCTTTCCAAGGTATACGTTTCGCCGTTTCTCACGGCGTCCACCACCTCTTTCGCCTTTTTGCCGTCGCACTTTGCAAGGAACGCCGAAATTACGCCCAGTTTCTTGCCGTATTTCGGTCCCAGCGTTTTCAGCTGCGGCTTCAGTTTATACGAAATGAATTCGTCTGCGTCGTTCGCCTCGTCGTACTCTTTCACGTTCAGTTCGTCCAGCACGATTTTTTTCAGCCCGTCCGAAAGCGTAACGTTTCCGGGCGTAACCACAAACATTTTCGCAAGCGGCTGACGATTTTTCACGTTTCCGCCGTTGCGCGCGGCTCTTCCGAGGTTCACTACGTTCATCGCCGCTTCCATGCCCGATTCCAGTACCTCGTCTATCGCCTTTTCATCCGCTTCGGGGAAGGAACAAAGATGCACGGATTTCGGCGCGTCTTTATAAAATTGCGGCACAAGATTTTGGTACATTTCCTCCGCGATGAACGGCGTAAACGGCGCCGCTATCAGCGAAAGAGTGTACAATACGTGCCACAGAGTGGTGTACGCGGCGGCTTTGTCCTCCGTCATTTCGCTGCCCCAGTAACGTTCTCTGCCGCGGCGCACGTACCAGTTTGAAAGCTCGTCTGTAAATTCCTGAATCGCCCGCGCGCTCTCCGTAATCTCGTAATTTTCAAGCCCTTTGTCCACCGTTTTCACAAGCGTGTTCAGTTTCGAAAGCACCCACTTGTCCATCAGCGAAAGCTTGCATTTTTTCAGATCGAACTTCGAAGGGTTGTATTTGTCGATGTCCGCATACAGGCAGAAGAACGCGTAGGTGTTCCACAGCGTGCCCATAAATTTCCGTTGCGATTCGCTCACCGCTTCTGGATAGAAACGCGAGGGAATCCACGGCGCCGAAGAAGTATAGAAATACCAGCGCACCGCGTCCGCCCCCTGTTTATCCAGCACGGAGAACGGATCCACCACGTTGCCCTTGTGCTTGCTCATCTTCACGCCGTTTTTGTCGTTCACGTGTCCTAAAACAATGCAGTTTTTAAACGGCGCGCGGTCGAACAGAATCGTGGAAATCACCAGCAGGGTATAGAACCAGCCGCGCGTCTGATCCACCGCTTCCGAAATAAAGTCCGCGGGGAACGTTTCATGGAACAAATCCGCATTTTCAAACGGATAATGATACTGCGCGAACGGCATCGAGCCGGAATCGAACCAGCAGTCGATTACTTCCGGCGTGCGCTTCATCTTCCCGCCGCACTTGCCGCACTTGCAGGTAAGGTTGTCAAGATACGGGCGATGCAGCTCGATGTCGCCTTTCACTCCGCATTTTTCTTTCAGTTCCGCTTTCGAACCGATTACGGTAATTTCTCCGCAATCTTCGCATACCCATACGGGCAGCGGCGTGCCCCAGTATCTGTCGCGCGATAAGCCCCAGTCGATCACGTTTTCCAGGAAGTTGCCCATGCGCCCTTCCTTAATCGTTTCCGGAATCCAGTTCACCGAACGGTTCGCGGCAATCAGTCTGTCTTTCACCGCCGTTACTTTGATAAACCAGCTGGAACGCGCATAGTAGATGAGCGGCGTATCGCACCGCCAGCAGAACGGATAAGAGTGCAGAATTTCCACCGATTTCAGCAGTTTTCCCGTATCTTTCAGGTCGGCAAGCACTTTCTCGTCCGCCTCCTGCGCGTGCAGTCCCGTAAGGAATCCGCACCCCGCGGGGAATTTACCCTCTTCGTCGATGAGCTGCACGACGGGAAGATTGTACTTTCTGCCTACGCGGTAGTCGTCCTCGCCGAACGCGGGGGCGATGTGCACCACGCCCGTGCCGTCCGTTAAAGTTACGTACGTATCGTTCACCACATAGTACGCCTCTTCACGGAATTTAAATACGTCTTTTCCGAACGGATACAACGGCTCGTACGCCGTATGTTCGTATTCGCACCCCTTCTTTTTACCGATGATTTTATATCCGCCCGAAACGTTTCCGTCCGCGTCCGCAACGCCTTCCGCGGCGCCCAGCGTCGCCGTCAGAAGCCCCTCGGCAAGAATGTATTCCTCGCCGTTTTCGTTCATTTTCACGCGCACGTATTCGTAATCGGGGTGCATGCACAGCGCCACGTTCGAAGGCAACGTCCAGGGCGTCGTCGTCCAGGCGAGAATATACGTATTCTTTTCGCCCTTCACTCTGAATTTCACGAACGCGGTTTTCTGCTTCACGTCCTTATAGCCCTGCGCCACTTCGTGCGAAGAAAGCGCCGTGCCGCAACGCGGGCAGTAAGGCACAATCTTATGCCCCTTGTACAAAAGCCCCTTTTCGTGCATCGTTTTCAGCGCCCACCACTCCGATTCGATGTAATCGTCGTGATACGTTACGTAAGGGGTGTCCATATCGCACCAGTACCCTACGCGGTCGGACATTTCCTTCCACTCTTCCGTGTACTTCCATACGGACTTTTTACACTCTTTTATAAACGGCTCTATGCCGTACGCCTCGATTTCCGTTTTGTGGTCGAAGCCGAGTTTTTTCTCCACTTCCAGTTCCACGGGCAGCCCGTGCGTATCCCAGCCCGCCTTTCTTAAAACGTGCTTGCCCTTCATCGTCTGATAGCGCGGAATGATATCCTTCATCACGCGCGTTAAAATATGCCCGATATGCGGCTTGCCGTTTGCCGTGGGCGGACCGTCGTAAAAGGAAAATTCTTCCTTGCCCTCGTTCTTTTTCACGCTTTCTTCAAACACGTGATTTTCGTTCCAGAATTTCACCACTTCTTTTTCGCGTTCCGCGAAATTCAGCGATGTATCTACTTTTTTGTAGTCTGCCATACTCTTTTCTCCAAAGCGTTTTTCTGTTTTTTGATGTGAAACGCACCGTAGCGCGCCGTCATCGGCGCCGCGCTTCCCGCCGTCGGGATTGTTTCAGCAAAACAATCCTCTGCGCCTTTCTACGGAGAGCACTTCGAACCCCTCTTTTTCCACCGCGGCGCGCAAAAATTCGTCGCTCACGGAAGAAAGCGTTTCCACAAACACCGCGTTTTTCTTCCTGTCCGCGCTCGCCTTCAGTACTCCGTCTTTCAGCTCCAGCGCCTCCGAAAGCCGCTCGCAGCACAACGCGCAGCAAAGATCTTTCACTTTAATTACTTTTTTCATCTCTTCCCGCGCGTCCGTCGCCACGCTCTTCCCTGTTTCAAATCCGCGTTCTGCCTGTCCGGATCGCCGTTTTTTACGGCGTAACGCGGTTAATATCGCGGGGGAACATCGTCGCTTCGCGCACGTTTTTAAATCCTAACAGATGCATCGTCAGCCGTTCCAGCCCAAGTCCCAGTCCGCCGTGAGGGGGCGCGCCGTATTTATGCAACATAAGGTAGGTTTCAAACTGCTCGGGATCCATGCCCAGCCGCTTCATCTTCTCTACCTGCTCGTTGTAATCGTGCACGCGCTGTCCGCCGGAAGTGATTTCCAGCCCGCGGAACAACAAATCGAACGAAAGCGTATATTCGGGATCCTCCGGGTCGTCCATCGTATAGAACGGGCGTTTCTTCGAAGGATAATGCGTAACGAAAATGAAATCGGAATTGAATTTCTTTTTCGCGTATTTTCCAAGCATCTCTTCTTCCGCCGGGTCGAAGTCTTTCATGTCGGTCGGCTGATACTTGAACTGCTTCATAATCACCTGCTTCGCGTCCATGAATTTAATCACGGGAATCTCGGTGATTTCGGGAATATCCGCATGCAGCAGCGCCACTTCGTTCGCGTATTCCGTTTTCAACAGATTCATGATGTATTTCAGCGCGCCCGTTTCCATATTCATGATGTCCTCGAACGAATCGATGAAGCCCATTTCGAAATCCATCGAAATATATTCGTTCAGGTGGCGAGAAGTGTCGTGATGCTCCGCGCGGAACACGGGCGCGATTTCAAACACCCGTTCGTAAACGCCCACAAGCGCCTGCTTGTACAGCTGAGGCGACTGTGCCAGATACACCTGCTTTCCGAAGTAATCCAGTTTGAAAACGTTCGTGCCGCCCTCGGCGCCCGCAAAATTGATCTTCGGCGTGTGCACCTCGGTAAAATTCTGCAACGTTAAAAATTCGCGGAATCCGCGCTGAATGCCTTCCTGCAATTTGAAAATCGCGCGTTCGCGAGGATTGCGCAGCGTTACGGGGCGGTAATCGAGGTTCGTGTTCAGATCGCACTGCACCTGTTTTTTCGTAATCACCACCGGCGAAATCGCCGCGGGGTGCGATAAAATTTCCACGTCGTGAATCTGCAGCTCGTAGCGCTTCGTACCCTCGCGCGTCTCGCCCGCCACAACTTTGCCCGTAACTTTCACGGCGCATTCCTCTTTCAATTCTTGCGGCATGCGGTACGAAGAGAACTCTTCGGAATACACGCACTGTACCGTTTCGCGCGCCGTACGCAGAATCACGAACGCAAAGTCGGACATCATGCGTATGTTGTGCACCGTGCCTTTAATGGTAACGATTTGGTTTTCGTACTTTCCGAAGTCGGAAAACTCCACCGTCGTCTTTTTGATTTCACCCGTAACAGCCATAAAAAATTTTCTCCTGAAATTACCGTTTTTTGCAAAAAACAGAAAACGGCGCATTTATACTCTTCTATTTTAATGTTTTTATCGAAAAAAAGCAAATACTTTCGGCGGAAATACGAAAACTAATCTTAAAATTTTCTTTCACGCGCGCAAATTTTCGCCGATTTCGAAAAAAAACCGATTTTCCTTTCTTTTTCTTCGCCGTTTTCTTGACATCCTTCCGAAAATCCCTTATAATATACGAGAAGTCTGCGGTGTACGGAGTCCGGAAAAACGTAATCCACAATTATTATACGGGAGCTTGCGTTCGGGCGGATAGGCAAGGTCTGTTTCAACCCGCGTAGACGGCTGTTGAGCAAAACGGAAAGCCCGAAGCCGACCGACAGAGCACCCACCTGCGAGAAAGCGGGTTTCACCTTTTCGGGGTGCGGCACAGGCGGATTTTCACTTTAAAATTTCAGCCGACGGGTAATTTCCCCGCCGGCTTTTTTTATTTTTGTGAATTATACGATTAAACACAACAGTCGGTAAATATAAAAAACAAACCCGAACAAAGATGTTCGGATTTGTTAGCAGATGGTGACCTCGCCGGGAATCGAACCCGGGATTGCGCCGTGAGAGGGCGCCGTCTTAACCGCTTGACCACAAGGCCTTTTCAAATTTTTGCTTCTTTCTTTACGTACGTTACGTCCGTTTTTTGAAAGTCGCTAATATAATATAGCATATTTTCTTTAAATAATCAACCGTTTTTAAGCGTTCTTTCCGAAAAATTTTTTATTTTTATGCGAGCGAAAAAGACAGCCTGCGGACTTCCGTTTTTTTAAGCGAAAATCCGCAGCCGACTTCTTTGCCGTAACGCTTATTCTTTCACAAGCGACATCAAACCTTTTTTCAGATTCGCCACTTTTCTATCCGCATCCTTGTAATCCGCGCCCTTTACGCCGAAATAGAATTTGATTTTCGGTTCTGTGCCCGAAGGTCTTGCGCAGCACCAGCCGTCCTCTTCCAGTTCGTAATAGAGAACGTTGCTCTTCGGAAGCGTTAATTTTTCTTTTTTGCCCGTTACCGTATCCAGTCTTTCGCCGGCAAGGTAATCGCGTGCGGCAAGCACTTTTTCTCCGCCGACGTTTTCGGGCGGGCAGGCGCGAAGAGCGTTCATGATGCCGTTGATCTTTTCGGCCCCCTCGCTGCCGGGCAACGAGATGGTTTCCAGCGATTCTTTGAAATATCCGTATTTTTTGTAAATCGCCTGCATCTGATCCCACAACGTTTTGCCCTGCGATTTGTAATATGCCGCGGCTTCGCAAAGCGCGGTAACCGCCATAACGGCGTCCTTATCGCGCGCGTGCGTGCCTACAAGGCAGCCGTAGCTTTCTTCATAGCCGAAAAGATATTCGTAAGCGCCTTTTTTCGCATCGTACTTGCCACCGTTTTCCGCTTTCGCCTGTTCGAAATTCTTTATCTGTTCGCCGATATATTTAAAACCGGTAAGCACTTCGATTGCCGTCAAGCCGTATTCTTTCGCCACGGCAAACGCCATATTGGAAGAAACGATGGTGGTTACCAGCGCGCCGTTTTCGCGCGGCTTTGGCAACAAGCCCATCTCTTTCTTGCGCGAAAGTTCGTATTCCGCAATCAGCAGCCCGCTCATATTGCCCGTAAACGACATATATTCGCCCGTTTTCGTATCTTTCGCATACACGCCCAGACGGTCGGCGTCGGGATCGGTGGCAAGCACTACGTCCGCATCCACCTTTTTCGCCAGTTCCAGCGCCAACCTGAACGCTTTCGGATCTTCGGGATTGGGGTAATCGAGCGTTGTAAAATCGCCGTCCGGTTCTTCCTGTTCGGGCACCACCCACACGTTGGTGAAGCCGAGCTCTTTCAGCATACGGCGCACGGGCACGTTGCCGGTGCCGTGGAACGGCGTATACACGATGCGGATTTCTTTTGCCATTTTTTTGATGACGTCTTTATCGAGCACCAGAGCTTTCAGCGCGGCGACGTATTTATCGTCTATTTCTTTGCCGATAATTTCGAAAAGCCCCGCTTTCGCGGCTTCCTCTTCGCTCATACGGCGGATTTCCGCGTAATCTTTGATGGCGTTCACCTCATCTATGACGAGATTATCGTAGGGAGGTACCAGCTGCGCGCCGTCCGTCCAGTACGCTTTGTAACCGTTGTACTGCGGCGGATTATGGCTTGCCGTAATGACTACGCCCGCCGTAGCGTGCAGTTCGCGCACGGCGAAAGAAAGTTCGGGCGTGGGGCGGAGCGAATCGAAAAGATACGCCTTGATGCCGTTCGCCGCGAAAATCAGCGCGGATGCTTTGGCAAATTCCGGCGACATATGCCGGCTGTCGTACGCGATAGCCACGCTGCCGTTTTTCACGTTTTTATTGATGAAATTCGCAAGCCCCTGCGACGCCTTGCCCACCGTGTAAATATTCATGCGGTTTGTTCCTGCGCCGATAATGCCGCGCAACCCGCCCGTACCGAAGGAAAGCTGTTTATAAAACGCGTCCTCGATTTGTTTTTCGTCTTTCATCGCCGCTACTTCTTTCCGCGTTTCTTCATCGAAAACGGGATTCGTCAGCCAGTTTTCATACTCTTTCATATAGGCTTTCATAATAACTCCTCCATGCCTTTTTCGTGCAATTCGTCCACGATTTTTTTCACGTCCTGCGCTCTGTCTTTCGGACAGATTAAAATCGCGTCTTTCGTTTCTACGATCACCATCCCCTCTACGTCCACCGCGGCGATCAGTTTGCCGCTGGCGGAATACATCACCGAATTTTTCGTATTTACCGCTACCACGTTACCGAGCGCGATGTTCCCGTCGCCGTCCTCTTCGTGCAATACGTTCAGCATATCCCAGCTGCCTACGTCGCTCCAACCGAATTCCGCGGGAATACAAAGAATATCTTCCGGGCATCTTTCCAGAACGCCGTAATCGATGGAAATCGAACGGATTGTCGGATAAACTTCGCGCAGCACGCGTTCTTCCTCGTCGGTATCGAATGCGTCCGCGATATCGCGGAGTTTGCCGTAAATATCGGGAAGAAGCTGTTCGATTTTCTTTAAAATCACCGAAGCTTTCCAGACGAACATACCGCTGTTCCAGGCATAACTGCCGTGCGAAACGTACTTTTTGGCAAGTTTTAAATCGGGCTTTTCCACAAAACTTTCCACTTTCTTCACCGCCGAACGGGAATTTTTACGATAATGGATATATCCGTACCCCGTGGCGGGAAACGTAGGCGTAATGCCCACGGTAACCAGCTTATCCGTACTCTCCGCCGTTTCCGCCGCCTTTTTTAAAACTTCCGCAAACGTATCTACGTCGCGGATCGCCGCGTCGGACGGAGTGATCGCCATAACGCCGTCGCCGTATTTTTTCACCAACTTCAACGCCGCGTAACCGATGCACGCCGCCGTGTTTCTCGACGACGGCTCCACAAACACGTTTGCATTTTTCAGTCTGCCTTTCGTGGCTTTTATCAGGCATGCGGCATGCGACTCGGAAGTAACAACGAACATATCGTTTTTATCCACCACGCGGGCAAGCCTGTCAATCGCTTCGTTGATGAGAATTTCTCTGCCGCTTAAATTTAAAAGTTGCTTCGGCTTGCAACGCCTTGACAGCGGCCAGAACCGCGTGCCGCCGCCCCCTGCCATGATTACGCCGTATAACTTGCCTTCCATAGTTCTTCGGTTACCCTCTCCATAGTATATTTCTTTTTTCCGCGTTTTATTGCCGTTTTTCTTCGCTGCCCGGATGATCGTTTTCCGCAAAAACAAATTCCAGCGCGTTTTTCACGTTATCGCAAAGAACGTCTTTCGAAAACAGCGATACGGCGCGCTCGTGAGCGTTATGCCCGTACGTTTCGCGAAGCGCCGGATTTTCGCCCAGCGTTTTTATCGCCGCGGCAAACGCTTCGTCGTTCGCGTTTTCCGTTTCTATCCCCGTTACGCCGTTTATAGAAACGTAATTCACGCCGGACCCCTCCACCGTAAACGTTACCGCGGGAAGGGAATAATACATCGCTTCCGCCAGCGCTATGCCGAACGCTTCGTTTTTGGTAACGGACGGAAAGCAGAAAATATCGGAAGCCAGAAGATACGCTTTCAGTCCGCCGTCGGAAAGCCTGCCCGTAAACAGAATTTTATCGTCGCCCGCCGCCTGTTTTTTCAAACTTTCGGTAAGCGGACCGCTGCCGCCGATGCAGATCGCGTAATTTTCGCCGAGATACTTCGAAGCGCCGACGAGATGCGTAAGCCCCTTGTACGGCACATGCCTGCCGAGCGCGAAACAGAGAATTTTTCCGCGGTATTTTTCCTTGAGTTTTTCCGCCGCGGCTTTATCCGCAGCCGTCGGTTCAAGGCGCAGCGTATCCACGCAGTTGGGAATAACGATACATTTATCGCGGAACGCGGAAAGAAATTTGCTGCCGTCTATGTAATTTGGACTGGTGGCAACAACCTTTACCGCACGGCGCAGCAGACGTTTCGTCTGCCCGGAAAAAAACAATTTTAAAATTTTCTGTTTAAAAATATCGAGATGCCAAACGAGCAGCAGTCTGATTTCCGGATGTTTTTTCAGCTGCTTTAAAAGGTAATGCGCCGCGAAAGGATTCGGATAATGAAACACCACCAGATCGGGCTTGAAATCGTTGATTTCGCGTTTTAAATTTCTGCCGTAGGTAAACGAAAGCGACTGCGAAGCCACCTTTGCGAACGATTTCGAACGCGTTACGCGCACGCCGTCGATTTCTTCCGTTTTGTCGCCGCCTTTATCGTGGCGGAAACAGAAAATACGCTGTTCGTCGTTTCCGACGCCCGCCCGACAAAACGCATAAGCGTAATCGCGCGCCACCTGTTCGATGCCGCCGAGGTGCGGATAATAATAGCTGACTACCTGCAAAATTTTCATTTGTTTTTTCCTTATCCGCCGCGGCGTTCTACGCTTATCATGCCGACGTTTCGTTTTTTCGCCGTTTTACCGCGCCGCTTTTCCGCCGCAAAAGCCCTTTCTTAGCGCAAAAAACGGAAAACGTTCTTTTCTCCGTTTCCGTTTTCCCGGCGTTGCCGCTCATTTTCCGATTACTTCGCCCCGTCGCGGCGAAGCACGGCGAAAAAGGTGATGAAGATCGTTTTTACATCCAGCCAGAGGGAGCAATGATCCACATAGTACAGTTCAAGTTGCTGCCGCTTGCCGCTTTCGTACGTGCAGTTGCTTCTGCCGTGCGCCGTCCACCAGCCCATCAACCCCGGTTTTACCGACGTAAATTTTTTCGCCGCGGCGCCGTACTTGCTTTCCAGCTCGTCGCGCATCAGCGGACGCGGACCTACGAACGAAAGCTTGCCCACGAAAATATCCCACACCTGCGGAAGCTCGTCAAGCGAGGTAGTGCGCAGAAATTTGCCGATTTTCGTAATGCGCGGATCGTCGTCGATTTTAAATTCTTTTTCGTACTGCCTGCGCTGTTCTTCCGTGAGCATTTTATCCAGCTTATCGGCGTCGCGCTTCATGCTGCGGAATTTGGCGATATAAATCTTTTTGCCGTTCTTGCCTACGCGTTCGTGCTTATAAATCACCTTGCCGCCATCGCTGCATTTCACCGCAAGCGCCAGAATAAGATACAGCCACGAAAACGCTACCAGAATCACCGCCGAAAACACGATATCGAACAGCCGCTTCAGCACAAGATAGCATCCGAAGAAAAACTTGTTGCGTTTTCTGATTTCCGCCGACAATTTCGGTTCGGCAGTTTCCTCTGTTTTTTCGTTCTGTTTTATTTTTTCTTGCGGAAGTTCTCTCTTTTGTTCTTCGGCTGCCCCCGGAATATGCACGAAACGGCGACCGACCTCCTCCGTCGTCGCCTCCGACTCGTCCGTCAGGCAACAATCCGCCCGATCGTATGTGATTGTCTGTTCAGCCATAGCGTTGGTACGCTCCTGTTTTTTTCGTAATGCGGCGCCAGAAACAGACCTTGAGCGAACGTCTCCGCCGATAGTTCGTCCGTCGCGATTCCCCTTATGCCGCGCCTGTTTCCCGATTTCCTGTTCATTATAGCACATCGAAGCGACGCTTGTCAAGGTTTTCAAACGCTTTTCAGGTATTTTTCCGTTTATGCGAAAGAATGAAAAATGCCAGGAACAGGCGTGATTATTCGGTGAAATTTCTTAAAAAACTCACCTCTGCCCCCTCTGTTTTGTATCTCACGAGGGTATCCAGTTGCACGTTGTGAATGCTTTGAAAAATATTATCTTCTACGGACGGAATTTCTTTTTTCAGTTCCGCAATCAGCTCTTTCACGCGTTTTCTTGCGGAAAACGTCGTTTTGCTCGCCGTGTTTTCCGTAAATTTGCAGGCGCAGGCAATGAAATCCAGCCCGTTTCCGTCGCGCCAGCGAAGAACGTCCTCCTCCGCAATGCAGTACATCGGGCGAATCAGTTCCAGTCCTTCGAAATTTTTGCTTTTCAATCGCGGCAGCATGCCCTGAATCTGCCCGCCGTAGAGCATCGCCATCAACGTGGTTTCGATTACGTCGCTTTTGTGATGCCCCAGCGCGATTTTATTGCAACCAAGTTCTTTCGCCTTTGCGTAAAGATAACCGCGCCGCATTCTGGCGCAGAGATAACACGGGGAATCCCCCGCCGCGGCAAGCGAAGAAGCGAACACGTCCGTTTCGAAAATTTCGACGGGAATACCGAGAAGACGCGCGTTATTCTCTATTTTGCGGCGGTTAAGCGCGTTGTAGCCGGGATCCATGACGATAAATCGGAGTTCGAACGGCACGTCGCCGTGTTTTTGCATTTCCTGCATGAGTTTGGCAAGCAGCATGGAATCTTTGCCGCCCGAAATGCACACGGCGATTCTGTCGCCCGATTGAATCAGACGGTATTTTTTTACCGCCAGCGCGAACGGCGACCACAGTCCTTTGCGATAGGTGGTGATAATCGAACGTTCGATTTGTTGCTGTTTTGTAAGTTCTTTCATATTTTTTTTGAATAGTCGCTCCGTTCTTCTCCCGATTACGCTGAAGAAGGAAAATGTAGCAGGACGAAACGCGCGGGCATATCCGGGCGGAAACGCACAAAAAAGTACATATCCCAAAGGTATGCGGAGGAACGCTGCAAAAGAATTGCGACGCTTATCGTCATTGTTATATTTCCAACAAGATAGTTACGGGACCGTCGTTCATCTGCGTTATTTTCATATCCGCGCCGAACACGCCTTTTTTTACGGGAACGCCGAGATTTTTCAGCGCTACGGCCGCATGATCGTACAACGGTTCCGCCGCTTCTCCGCGCGCAGCCGCCGTGAAAGACGGGCGGTTGCCGTGCGAAGCGTCGCCGTACAGAGTAAATTGCGATACGAACAGAACTTCGCCGTTTTCATCGCGGACGGAGCGGTTCATTTTACCGTTTTCATCCTCGAAAACGCGCAGATTCGCGATTTTTTTCGCTATATAATCGGCTTTCTCTTCGGTATCGCCGTGCGTTACGCCGAAAAACACAACCAGCCCTTTGCCGATTGCCGAAATCAGTTTGCCGTCCACTTTCAGTTCCGCGCCCGTTACGCGCTGCGCCACTGCCCGCATAATTGCTATCTCCTTAAAATTCTATACAACAAAACGCGGAATAAGGCGTTTGCCTTTCCCGCATTTCGTTTATGAGATTTTGTTCCGACGGCTTAAACGCGGCTCATGTATTCGCCGGTTCTGGTATCGATACGAATCGTTTCGCCCTCGTTTACGAACATAGGCACCTGAATAATCGCGCCCGTTTCCACTTTGGCGTTCTTCATTACGTTGGTAGCCGTGTTGCCCTTTACGCCCGGTTCCGCTTCGATAACTTTCAGTTCCACGAAGTTTTCGGGTTCTACCGAGAACGCGTTTCCGTACAGGAATTTCACGGTAACCACGTCGTTTTCTTTGATATATTTCAGCGCTTCTTCCACCTGATCGTGCGTGAGCATCGTCTGGTTGTATTCTTCATCCATGAACACGTAAAATTCGCCGTCGAAGTAGGAATACGTCATCTTCTTCGTTTCCACCTGCGCCGTTTCAAGCTTTGCCGTGGGATTGAACGTTTCGTTGGAAAGCACCTGCCCGGTTACAACGTTTTTCAGCGTGGTACGCACGAACGCCGCCCCCTTGCCCGGCTTTACGTGCTGGAAATCGGTAACGGTATAAACGCCGCTCTTGTACTCGAAAGTAACGCCTTTACGAATGTCGCCTGCCAAAATCTGAGCCATAATCTTATTTTCTCCTTAACACCGAAAATTTTCTTTTTTCGTTTTTTTATCGTTTAATTTTTCGCCGCGAAACTATTTGCCGCGATTAAAGAACCGTAAGTTCTTTGGAAACTTTTTTCATGAAAGTTTTCGCTTTTCCGCCCAGCATCGTAACCGTATCTTCGATACGGATGCCGAAACTGCCCGCAAGGTATACGCCGGGCTCGTCCGAAAACACCATTTTATCCGTCAGCACTTCCGCGCCGCCCGGACGAAGCGACGGGAATTCGTGAATTTTCAAACCGATTCCGTGCCCCAGAGAATGCGTGAACAGCTTGCCTAATCCGTGCGCTTCAAGATAATTTCTTGCAATCGCGTCGCCCTCGCCGCCCGTCATGCCCGCTTTCAGTTCGTCAAGCACTTTCAGGTGTGCCGCCAGCACGCACGCATACGCTTTTTTGAAATCTTCGTGATTCTTATCGTCGCCGAACAGAAACGTACGCGTCATATCCGAGCAATACCCCTGCGTTTTACAGCCGAAATCGATTAAAATTTCGTCGCCGAATTTCAACCGCGTATCGCCCGTTTCGTGATGAGGCACCGCTGCGCCCGCGCCGAATGCAACAATCGTATCGAACGACGTTCCGTCTGCGCCGAACGCGCGCATTTCATGTTCCAGTATTGCGGCAACCTCGCGTTCCGTCATACCTTCTTTAATTTCGCCGAGCGTTTTCGTCAAGCCTTCTTCGGCGATTTCGCACGCGCGGGAAATCGCGTTGAGTTCGCCTTCCGTTTTTACTTTCGCGCATTCGCGGAGGGCGTTCGTAGCATCGGAAAACTTCGCGCCGCTTTGCTGCAACGTAAGAAATTCCGCATAGGAAATTTCGGAAAAAGGTACCGCGACGCTCTTGTACTTTTTCAGGTACAGCTCCGGCTTGTTCTCTTTGGAAAGCGTTTCCACTTTCACGCCGAGCGGCACAAGCCGTTTTTCCGCCGCTTCGAGATAACGCGCATCGGTAAACAGAGTGGTGCCGTCGCGATCCGCTACGGCAAAGCCGCCTTCCGTCAAAAATCCCGCGACGTATCTTTTATACGTTTCGTCCGATACGAACAGCGCTTCCGCGCCCGTTTCTTCCGCCGCCTTTTTATATACCGCGTCGCCCTGCGGCAACAGCGCGGCATTTTCGAAATAAATTCCGTCCTGCATATTTTCTGCCTCGTCCGCCAAAACGGGACTCTCTTTGTTCCGCTTCGGTTACCTTATATTTTAGCAAAATTTTTTCCGTTCGTCAACCGTACAAACGCGCCTTACGCAAACTCAGGACAAATTATTATAAATTTTTTTCATTTCCGCGGCGTCTTCCGCTTGCGTTCCGTCCGATTCGCACACAACGTACGGGTAAAGATTGCGTTTTTTCAGAGCGCCCGCCAGCGGAGCGAATTCCGGTCCGTACACGGTATCGGCAAACGTGAGATGCTTCACTTCGCCTTTCGCCGAATACATGATTTTCGAAAAATGCACGTGAAAATCTTTCATTCTTTCATAGCCGAGCCTGCCGATGAACACGTCCAGCCGCGCAAGATAATCTTCCTCGGTTTTCAGCGAGCCGCCCTCGCGGGCGTTCACGTGTCCGAAATCGACGCACGGCGTGTAGACGGGATCGATTCCGCAAAATTCCGCAATTTCTTCCACAGTGCCTATCTGTGCCAGCTTCCCCATCGTTTCCGGACAGAATTTTATCTCCTGCAATTCGTTCATATAAATATAATCGCGCAGAATTTTCAGCCGCTCTTCCGTAAGCGCAACCGCCTCTTCGCGCGTAGCTTTGCCTTGCGCGGCGGGGTGAAACACCACGCGTTTCGCCCCCATCAGCTTCGCCATTCTGCCGCTTTGCAACACGTATTCGTACGATTTCGCCGCCATCTCGTCCGACGGGTTGGCGAAATTGATGAAATACGGCGCGTGAACGGAAATTTCCACGCCTTCTTTTTCGAACGCCGCGCGGATCGAACAGGCTTTTTCTTCGCTCATTCTGACGCCGCGCCCGAAAGAATATTCGAAACAATCCAGTCCGCGTTCCTTTACGTACTTCGCCGCCTGTTCCGTATGATCGTACCCCTCTTTGTAAAAACTGTCCGAATTGCCGCTGGGACCGAATTTTATCATTTGCCTTCCTCCACTCTTTTTACGTCGGCGTGCAGCCGCGCCGTAAGTTCTTCCGCGTTTTTAAACGCCGCGACGTCGCGCAGATACCGCACGAAACGGACGGTAAGCGTTTTGCCGTACAGATTGCCGCGAAAGCCTATCAGATGCGTTTCCGTAACCACCGTATCGTTGCCGAACGTGGGGCGGGAACCGAAATTCGTTATGCCCTTATACGTTACGCCGCCCACTTCGGCACGCGTTTCGTACACGCCTTTTTTCAACTCCGTTTTGCCTTCGGGATAGAAAATATTCGCCGTGGGAAAGCCGATGGTTGCGCCTATGCCCCTGTCCTTTTTCACTTCTCCCGTTAAAATAAAGCCGCCGCAAAGGAGCTTATCCGCCGCGCTTACGTCGCCGTTTTTCAGCAGCGCTTTAATGTGTTCCGCGCCGATTTTTTCGCCCGTGGCAGCGTCTTTCAGAACGGGCAGAACGCGCACGGGAACGCCCGAAAAACGCGCAAAATCATCGCCGTTTGCTTTTCCGCCCGAACCGAAGCGGAAATCTTCGCCGCAAAAGCACACCTCCGGCGCGATTTCGTCCCGCACGGCGCAGGCAAATTCCGCCGCGCTCATATCTCTGATTGCCTCGAATTCGAGAGGATACACCGCCGAAATGCCGTTTTTAGCAAAAATATAATCGCGTTCCGCTTCCGTATAAATCGGCGCGCCTTTGCCTCCCGTAATGGCGATTGCGGCCACCTTCAAACCTGTTTGTTTTGCCGCCGCAAGCAAAGTTTCATGCCCTTTGTGCAAGCCGTCAAACCCGCCGAGAAGCAGCGCGCAACCCGCGCTTCCGATTTTTCCGCCGTCCGTTTCTGCCGCGCCCGCTTCCGAAATGCCCGCGCCGCACAGACTTCTGCGGTTTTTGAACACGATTTTCGCTTCGCCTAACATAATTTCGTTACCGCCCCGAACATGCCGTTTTTCACTTCCGCCAGTCCGTAAAACGTATCGCCGCGATACAGTTTGTATTCGCCGTCCGCCGCGTCCGCCGCCGTTTTTATGCCCGTGAACACGCGGTTGTTTTCGCCGGCGGAAAGACGCGGCAACGGCAGAACGCTTTCCGTAGGGATGATATAGCTTTCTATGTTTTCTTCGGTTAATTCATCGGGCGAAACGGCGTTTTCCAGCGTAAAACAGCCGCTTTTCGTGCGCGTAAGGGCGCTCATCAACCCCTGCGTATCCAAAGCCGCCGCCACGTCCCGCGCGAGAGAGCGGATATACGTTCCCGCGCCGCAGCGGATTTTAAACACAAATTCATTTTCTTCCTCGCCGCGACCGAGAAATTCGAAACAGTCCACGCGCACACGCTTCGGAGCCAGCTCGAACTCAACCCCCGCCCGCGCCAGCGCGTAACCGCGCCTGCCGCCCACGCTTTTGGCGCTGTATTTCGGCGGCACCTGACTGATTTCGCCGAGAAAATCCGGCAAAATTTCCATAATTTCCGCTTCCGAAGGCACGTCGCCGCCCTTTACGATTTCTCCCGTGCTGTCCAGCGTATCGGAAGTTTCGCCGAATTTAAAACGCGCGATATATTCCTTTTCTTTATTCAGAAAGTAATTAAAAAGTCGGTTCGCGTTGCCTATGCCCACGGGAAGAACGCCGTTAGCCAGCGGATCGAGCGTGCCGAGATGCCCGCACGGCTGCCCGGTAAGGCGTTTGATTTTAGCCACAAACAGCGCGGACGAACAGCCGGACGGTTTGTTTAAATCGATAAATCCGAAAGTTTTTATGCGCCGCGTGTAGTTCACCCGATGATTCCTCCGTTTGTTTTTCTGCGTTTAGTTGCGGCGATTACCGCCGCAACGCATTTCAGCGCAGTTCCGCGCCGAGTTTGAATTTAAGATTGCCGAGGATTTTTTTCACGAAATTATCCACGGTTTCCGCCGTAAACGCTTTTTCGCTTTGCTTATCCGGCGTGAACGTGAGCGAAAACGCCATGCTCTTTTTGCCTGCGGGCACCTGTCCGCCGCGGTATACGTCGAACAATTTAACTTCGGTGATATACTTGCAGGCGTGTTTCAGCTCGGTTTCCAGCTGCGCACACGTAACGTTTTCGTCCACAATCAGCGCCAGATCCCGTTTCACCGCGGGGAACGGCGGCAGATTTTTAAAGCGCACGCCCGTATCCATTGCGGCAAGCAGTTTTTCGGCATTCAGTTCGCCGAGGCAAACGCGCTTATCCAGCCCCAACGCGCCCGCGATGGCGGGATCGAGTTCGCCGATTTCGCCGATTTTTTCGTTATTCAGATACACGTCTGCCGAAATTCCGGGATGCAGATACGGTTTCTTCGAGCGCTCGTACGTAAAATCGAGATAGAACGCCGCGGAAATCGCTTCGAGCGCGCCTTTCAAGTCGAAGAAGTCAAGCTCGTTTCCCCATACGCACAACCCCAGCGTATCCGTTTCTTTCGGCTGCGTTTTCGGCGGAAGTTCTTCGGGCGTATACGTGCGGGCGTATTCGAATAATTTGCCGGTATCGTTGCCGCGGCGGATGTTCCGCACCGCGTCGTGCAGCATGGAAGGCGCCAGAAAAGTACGCATGACGGATAAATCTTCCACAATGGGATTGAGCACGCGCACGGCTTTCCGTTCCGCCGCGTTTTCGGAAAGCTTCATCAGATCGAAATCTTTCGGAGAATAGAACGAGTAATTGTACGCTTCGTAAAAGCCCTGTTCCGTAAGCGTTGTTTTCAGCGCGTTTTCCTTTTTCTGCAAATCGCTGAGTCCGCCGCCCGTAACGCGCGCCTCCGCCAGAAACGTGGGCGTCAAATGTTCGTAACCGTACGAACGGATGATTTCTTCGGCGATGTCCGGATAATTTTCCACGTCCTCGCGGTAACCCGGAACGGTAACCGTGAGCGTATCGCCGCGGAGTTCCGGCTTGAAATTCAGGCGGGTTAAAATTCCTTTCACTTCATCCTTGGGCACTTCGATGCCGAGGAGCTCGTTGATTTTTTTCAGGCTTGCCGTAAGCTTTTTATCTTCCTGTTTCGCCGCGTTTACGTCGGCGCAAAGCTTCGTTACCTTGCCGCAGCCGAGTTCTTCCGTTAAATGCAGCGCGCGGCGCATGGCGAAGTCCGTAGTATAGGCGTCCACGCCCTTTTCGTAACGCGCCGAAGAATCGGAACTCTGCCCCAGTTTACGGGAAGTTTTGCGGATATTGTCGCGCGCGAACTTCGCCGCCTCGAAAAACACGTTCTTCGTTTCGGGCTTGATTTCGCTGTTCAGTCCGCCCATGATCCCCGCGAGCGCCACGGGCTTTTCGCCGTCGCAGATAACGAGGTTATCGTGATTCAGCGTAAATTCTTTCTCGTCCAGAGTGGTGATTTTTTCGCCGTCTTTCGCGCGACGGACGATGATTTTTCTGCCCGCGATTTTATCCGCGTCGAACGAATGCATCGGCTGACCGAGTTCCAGCAGCACGAAATTCGTAATATCCACCACGGGAGATACGGAACGCAGTCCGCAAAGCGCAAGGCGTTTTCTCAGCCAGGCGGGCGATTGTTTTTTCATCCCCTCCGCGTCGCCTTCCACGTACCGGCCGATATAGCGGGGGCAAAGGTCCGGCGCCTCCACATCGACGGAAACGGGCTTGGCTTTGGTTTCGTATTCTTTGAAAGAAATATCGGGCGATTTCAGCGCGGTTTTCGTGATTGCCGCCACTTCGCGCGCAATGCCGTACACGCACTGACAATCGGGGCGGTTTGCCGTGAGGGAAATATCGAAAATATAATCGTCCAGCCCCACGACCTTTTTAATATCTTCACCGAGCGGCGGATTGCCCTTCAGATCAAGCAGACCGTACACTCCGGCACCCTCGTAAAAATCTTCGTTGATGCCGAGTTCGTCGCCGGAACAGAGCATGCCGTACGATTCCACGCCGCGAAGCTTGCCTTTTTTGATTTTTTTCACGCCGTCCGGATTTTTTTCCAGCTGCGCGGGATTTGTTTCGCATACGGTGGAATTATCGAGCGCCACCGGCGTACGCATACCGACGTATACGTTGGAAGCGCCCGTAACGATCTGCAGATCTCTGCCGTATTTTTCGCCGCAATCCACCGTGCAGATCTGCATGTGATCGCTGTCCGGATGCGGAGCAAGCGCTTTCACTTCGCCCGCCACTACCCGATCGATTTTGCTGCCGAGATAAGAAATTTCTTCCACTTCGAACCCGCAGGAAAACAGCTTTTTCGCAAGCTCTTCCGCGGGAATATCTATATCCACGTAATCTTTCAGCCAACTGTAAGGTACTTTCATGATTCTTTTCGCTCCTTGCCTGTATGCTTTTTTGTTTACTTCGCGAACTGACGAAGCAGGCGCACGTCGTTTTCGAACAGCGCTTTGATGTTGTTTATGCCGTATTTGAGCATGGCGATACGCTCTATGCCCATACCGAACGCGAAGCCCGTGTATTTATCGGGGTCCACGCCGCAATTTTCAAGCACTTTTCTGTTCACCATGCCCGCGCCGAGCACTTCGATCCAGCCCGTGCCCTTGCAAAGACGGCAGCCTTTGCCGCCGCATTCGCAACAACTCAAATCCACTTCCACGCTGGGTTCGGTGAACGGGAAATACGAGGGGCGCAAGCGCACTTTCGTGGCGGACGTGAACATTTTTTTCGCAAATTCCGAAAGCATACCCTGTAAGTCGCAAAGCGTGATGCCCTCGTCTACCACAAGTCCTTCCATCTGGTGGAACATCGGGGAGTGGGTGGCGTCGTCGTCCGAACGGAACACGCGCCCCGGCGATAAAATTTTTATCGGCGGTTTTTCGTTTTCCATCACGCGGATCTGCCCCGCGGAAGTCTGCGTGCGCAGCAACAGATTTTCGGAAAGGTAGAAAGTATCCTGCATATCGCGCGCGGGATGATCTTTGGGCGTGTTGAGCGCGGTGAAATTGTAATAATCCGTTTCGATTTCGGGCCCTTCGAACACTTTAAATCCCATTCCCGCAAAAATATCGATGAGCTGATTTTTCACCAACGTGATGGGATGCAGCGCGCCCGCGGCGCACGTTTTCCCGGGCAGAGTGATGTCTACGCGCTCCGCCTCGTACTTTTTTTGCATCTCCTCTTCTTTCAAAACGGCGGCGCGTTCTTCAAACATCGCTTCCACGCCGTTTTTGAATTCGTTCAGAAGCTTGCCGAACGCCGGGCGTTCCTCTTTGGGCAAATCTTTCATTCCGCCCGAAATGCCTTTCAGTTCCGACTGAAAATGAAGTTTCAGATCATAAAGCGCACGCACCGCTTTCGTTTCTTTCAGCGCCTCGGTTACCTTTGTTTTCAATTCTTCGATTTCTTTCTGCATCCTGCTTTCGCTCCTTGCTTTGTTCTTTTTTCTGCAGCAATATAAAAAATCCGCCCTGCTTCGGTTTACACCGGAACAGGGCGAAATTATTCTTCGCTGTACCACCTGTTTTCGCTTCGCGCGCCTGAAATTCCGCCGTTCATGCCGCACGCCGCCAAGCCTTGTTTGCGCCCGTATCGTGGGCAATCCGTCGAAGCCTACGCGCCGCGGAATTTCTCCCGGTTTCAGCCCCGCCGCTCGGAAGGGAAACGGTTCGTTCTCCGCGCCGATACCGTTTTTCAGCCCCGGAACGGTATTCTCTGCACGCGCGCTTATCCGCCTTTTTCGGGCAGGAAAGGAAAACTCCCCACGCTTCGTTATCGCGTTTATATGATTGATAAAAATATTATAGCCGATTTTTTTCGTTTCGTCAACGAAAATCGGGTACCGAAATTTATTTCGCCTGATTTTCTTTCAGAATCTCCACGATTTCGGCAAGGAGCCGCGTGTTTTCCGTTGCTTTTCTTTCCGCTTCGGCAGCCGCCTCTTCCGCCGCTTTCTTTGCCGCCGCGTCCGCCGCGGCTTTCTGTTCCGCCGCCGCTTTTACTTCGTCTTCGTATTTTGCAAGCGCCTGTTTGCGGGAAAGTCCGCTTTTTCTGTATTCGGCAATCTTCTTTTTCTTCGGCAGGTTTACTTCGTCCCACATTTTGTCGTGCGCTTCCGATACCTTGTTGATCGTTTTCACGATGCAGAACAGCACAAACGCGATTAAAAGGAAATTGATAACGGCGTTGATAAACGCGCCCCAGTCAATATAAATGGAAGCCGCGAGATCCACCGCGCCGCTGCCGTCCGCCGCGGGCACTTTTCTTAAATACGTATAGATGTTTTCCAGCGAATCTTCGCCCAGAATCAACGCCAGCAGAAAATTGATGATCGGCTTTAAAATGTGATCGGAAAGCGCGTTGACGATCGCGGTGAACGCGCCGCCGACGATAACGCCTACGGCAAGATCCAGCACGTTGCCGCGCATGATGAATTTGCCGAACTCATCGAAAAACTTCTGCATTCCCTTTGTCTTCTTTTCTTTCGTTTTCTGTTTCATTTCAAAAAACGCTCCGTAAATTATTTATTCCGTCGGCGTTACGCGTTGTTTATGCGTTGTTTGCACGCAACCTGCGCCCTGCCCGCGCCGCTTTTACATTGTAGCACGAAAAGCGAAAAAAGTACAGCTTTTCGCCGTACTTTTTCGCCGTTTTTTACGATTTTTTTGTGGTTTTATCCGTTTTTTCTACCCGATCGCCCGGTTTATTGCCGCTGCGCGCCGTCGGAAAGTCCTTCCAGAAAAAACACGTTTCGCGCCGCGCGTTCCATTCCCCGCCAAATCATCTCCCGCGTTTCGTGCCTTTCCGCCTTGAACAACGCCCGCGCAAAGGCATAAAAAAGCGTACGCTCGGTTTGCGCCATATCTTCGATGCTGTCTTTTTCGTTTAATGTAATATCCCGTTTCGCGTTTTTCATTTTTATCCTCCGTTTACGCCTCTTCTTTTTTCGCCAGCGTCAAAAGCGCCTTTTTGCCCTGCGCGTGCGATACCGCAAGACGTTCCATGTCCTGCGCCAGCGCCGCGTTGAAAAACAGCCGCGAATATATTTTGCTTTTCTTTTCAGCCAGATCTTCGATTTTCGCCAGATAATGCAACCAGCCGCATTCTCCGCCGCACTTTGTTCCGGCGCCGGCTTCGGTATTCTTCTCCGTTTTTTCTTTTCTGATGTCGTTCATTCCGCCGCTACCCCCGTTGCTTTCTGATTACCAGCTTGCGCGGTTTCCGGGAAAAATATACCCGCCGCAAGCGAAAAAATTTTAAAATAGTCGGATACGATAGCGTCTCGTTATTATTAAATCTTCTTATTTCTTTTTGCCGAACTTTGCTTTGATTGCGGCGATTAAATCTGCAAACGTCTTTTTCTTGACAGCGAACCAGAAAATCGCAAATCCGCCGATTCCCGCAACCGCAGCCGAACCGATTAAGATACCCGCAATCGTTCCGCCCGAAAGTCCGTCCTTTTTAACGGGCGAAGCGATTTCGCCCCCGCCCGAAGTCTTATCTTCGTATACAGCCGTAAGCGTTGTTGCCCCCGTTACGGTGAAGGTATAACTCTTGTCGGTACTTACGATTTTTCCGCTTGCGTCCTGCCAACCTTTGAATCTCTTGCCTTCTTTATCTTCTGCCGTTACGGTTACGCTTTCGCCGTCCGCAAAAAATTTACTTTCGCCGTTTATTACCACGTTATGCGTGCCGATTTTGGCAATTCTAAGGTCGGTGATTTCGTTTCCGTCAGCGTCAAAATGCCTGCCGCAAACCGTACAGTCTTTATGCCCTTTCGTTCCGAAATTTTCCGTCGTTGCAGGGATTTCGTCTTTCCACGCACCGTAAGTATGCGGAGCAAAATCGGTATCGACTTCACGAGATTGCGCAAAAAACGCAGTATTCGCAAACGTAGCGGTGTATTTCATTTTGCCTTTTTCTTTGCAGGTTGCCGCTGTGATTACCGTTCCGCTTGCGGTTACCGTTTCGCTTTCGATATGCGTATTGTCATGCTTGCAAACTCTTTCCGCTTTGCAGATATTATCACTTGTCCAAGTATATTTTACTTCGCCCCAATCGTGTATATGAACGTTGGATTGTTTGGTATAATAATACGTCACGGTTTGACCGCTCCCATTCACCATTTGGTCGTGTCCTTCTGCCCTAACGAACGTATGTCCAAACATCGTCGATGGCGCCGTCCAATTAAGCTTACTACCTACCGCAACAGGTATTTTGGCTTTGTTTGCATTAGGCATTGGAGTTCCGTCCTCGAACTTGTACTCAATATTTATGTTTGCATAAGTTTGAGTTTCTGTGTTGTCGTTAGCAAGCACGTTGCCCTTTTCGTCAGTCACTTCGAAAGCAACCGTGTCGCCGTTATTTAGCAAAGCGTCCGCCGGGATTTGATAAATGAGTTCACAATTTTCCAATCCCGAATTCATATTGCTGCCTTCATAGCTCAAAGCACCTTTTGGCCAAAACTTACTCTTTTCGCTCCATACAGGAATGGTGAAATTCTGCGATGTCTCAAGTTTGTCCCCACTTCTCGTGGTGGCAACACTGCCATCAGCTCGCTTTATCCACAATTTCATGGTAACGTAACGCTGTGTAGTGTCCGATAAATTTTGTACGATGGTGCGGAGCTGAATTTTCTCGCCCGCCATACTCGTGTTGAATTTATTTTTATCAGTGCCACTTAGCAAAACACCTTTGCGATAATTTTCAAAATAATAATATCCATTGTATGTGGTATCCGCAAAGTCTGACGGCTGAGAATACTGGCCGGTATATTTCTTAACCTCGGGGTCGGCAACATAGAGGCTCTTGCCGTCTATGAGTTGCGACATTCTCTTGCTACCTTGCAACTTGCATACTTCACAAAATCCATAGGTGGTGTCACGCATAAGGCATTCCCAACTCGAATTGTATGCAGTGTAAGTAGGAGATGTATTGCAGGTAAATGTTTTTCTAAAACCCAGCATTTGTTTCCATTTTACTTTTTCAGGATCGTGCGTGTATGCTACATTTAGAGAAGTATAGTCAGTTGATTCTGCTGCAGTAGTCATATATTCATCACCAAGTTCTAGCAATCCGTGACCAAGTTCGTGTGTAAAAGTCTTTTGCGCACGTGGGCTATCAGCCGGAGTTATAAGATAATGAATACCTCTTTTATAATTTCTATGCGAACCACCAAAATCTTGCGTTGTATTAACTAGTACAGCAAACTGATTGATATATTTATGTACATAATAAAAGGGCGGATACATTTTATCATCATCCCAAAAAAACGTATCAGGATCAGTTTTGTTAGGAATATGGGCATCGTGAATTTGCTCAAGAAATGTAGGTCCAATACAGCGTTCGAAAATATGGTTTTTCCAAGCACTCTTGTTTACTGAAATCATCGGACCACTCTTTTTATCAATAACCACGTCGAAAAACGTACTGCCGCCACTGTTGAAGCTGGACTCCGACGCCGTGCAAAGAGCATAGACGTTAAAGCGGTCGGCATAGCTACGATACGGCTCGTACTGCATAGCTCCTTGCCAAACTTTTTTGACGTCGCTTAAAAACTTTTGTTGCTGACTTTTCGTGTAGCCTTCGCCGCAAATAACGATTACCATATTTTCCGTATCACTTCTTGTCTTCTGAATAGTATAGACAGGAATGGTCGGTGTGGAGTATTTGCCATCGCTAGAATAATATGGACCAAGTGTAAGTCTGAGTTGTTGATCGAGGCTTATGTCCCACTCTTGATTTGGATCCTCTTCCGGCTCGGCTACTGTATAGTCATCTTCTACCTTGTCAGGCGCAGAGCCAACATAAGGATTACTCGCACTACCATCGCCGGAGGTTGTTACATAATAGTCTGAGTCGAGATAAAACGCAGGTCTTACTCCGATATAATCTGTATTCGGACACTCTCTGCCGACAGATCCGTTGCTATGTACGTAACGCATATCGTGGTTGCAATCGGTAACAGGGGTTCTAAGCCAATACGGCCAAGCCACTCCTTGCTCATTTCTAGCTATATAATAATTGCCGAAATTTTTCCATACGGTATTGACTTGTTGAACGTCCGGTAGAAAAACCTTTTCGGTCGAGTTTTCGCCGTACGCGCTATCGAAGTTGCTATCGACGTTCTCTATGTCATAATTCAATTCCAGATCAGAGCGACCTTCGCCATCGTGAAATCCCAAATTGTATTCGGGGTGCGATACCAGCGAACGTTGGGTCATGTTCTTCATTGCGGCAATCTCGGCTTTGGAAAAGTCATTCAAAAATCCTGCCTTTTGGTCATAAGCATTTCCTTTTACATAACCGGCCCTTGGCGGGTTGCCACACAACCACTTCACTTCGCCGGCATCAGCCGCGGAATTCAACCACGAGCGCATATTGCTGTCTTTCCAATAGTTTGAGCCGTATGTATCGCGCTTATAGTTGCGGCTGTGCGACTTAGAACGGTTGTTGTCGTTGGTCTTAGCGTCGTAAGGAAGCGTGTCGATCACTTTGTCGGCAAGCATTAGCGAGCCTTTATCGTCCACGCTTACGCATCTCCATATTACATCCTTGCCGTTGTACTTACCAAGGCTTATATATTGCCCTAACTCTATTTGCGTTGTTTTCGATTCGCCTGCCGACAACGAGTTTTGAACGTTTGCCCCATTATATCCCGCATCGGCGAAGTTTTTGCGCAACTTCATTGCCTCGCCGCCGCAAATAGCAATAACGAAAGCCATCATTAAAACAGTACTTATTTTTTTTAAATATTTTTTCATCTAATCTCACTTCCTCGGAGCTTTTACTTTTGTGAGTTTCGGGCGTTATGTTTTTATTCGCCGCAATCAAAACTATTTTTATATGTTATTTCCCTTTATAAGACTAAAATCGCACCGTTTCATAGGCTGTTTACCTATGCGGCAGTGCGGTCAAATAAAGATTTCTTCCTGCGATTAACCCATCTTCGTCAAATCGGTGGCGTAGCACCATTTCGCGCCCGTGAATTTGCCGAACTTGTATTTATCGGAAGCGGATTCGCACATCACGTACGTCTTTCCGTCCACGAGAACGATTTCTTCGCTCATCGGCGCAATTTTATAATCGGCGGTAAGAGAACCGTTATCCAGCGAATACAAAGGAATCTCGGCGCCCATCAAGGTTACTTTGCCGCCCGTAGCCGATTTCGAAAGATCGTATTCGTACAGATGCGAGAACGCCACGGCATAGGATGTGGAAATAACGGCTTTGCCGTTTTCGAAATACGCGCCCTGTACAAGTCCCGGCATGGAGATTGCCGCCGACGGCTGTTTTTTTAAACCGAACGCCGCTTCGTTTTCCCCTTCCGTGCCGTCGGCAAACGGGTAGCAGACAGCCATGGCGTAGTTGGTTTCGCCGCTTGCCGTTACGCGCTTATGCGTGTCGGGCGTGGGATAATTCTGTTCGCGGTAAAATTCGCCGGCTACAAGCGCGTTATCCCACACGGTTACGAACGCCACGCCGATATAGTCGCTTTTGTCTTCGCTTTCGATGAGAAACGTGCCTTTGCATTCCAGCCCCGATTCATCTTCCGCAGCCAGCGCTTCCGCATACGAGTACACGTACAGGCAGTGCTTGCCGCTGCCTGCCACGTAAATATAATCGCCGTGCACGGTAAGGCCGCCGCAGTGCCCCGTGTAGTCCGATCCGTCGGTATCTTTCAGATACAGCGTTTTCGCCTTTGCTTTTTTGCCCTCGGATTTTTTCACGAGGTACACGGGCGAAGCGCTTTTATCGTTCATGTAGCCGCTAAGAAAGAACGTATCTTCGCGCGCGTCGTAAGAGATGCCCTGCGCGACGAATCCGTCGGAGATACCGGGAATTTCAAACGCCTTTTCGCTTGCCTTATAGTACCCGCTTACGGAAATTCTGAAATACCCGATGGCCGCGCCGAAAAACACGACGATGACAATCGCCGCGATGCCGAGCGCGATGATAAGTTTTTGCCACCTCACTTTTTTCTTTGCTTTTTCCGCCATTTTCGTACTTCCTTCGCACGTTTTTTTTCGCCTTTTTGTAAGCGGCAAAGAAAGTATACCACGCTTTTTCCGATTTGTCAAGTGTTCCGTGAAAAGGTTATACCGTGCTCATCCGCTCTTTGAAATCCTTTAAAATACGGCTTTCGATACGCGATATCTGCACCTGCGATACCCCGATCATGCCCGCCACCTCGCTCTGCGTTTTATCGCGGAAATATCGTAAAAAGATGATTTTTCTGTCCCGTTCGGATAATGCCTCCAGCGCCGTTTTCAGCTGCAGTTTATCGAGAAGTTCCTCTTCGCCCTCACCGGAAGCGATGGTATCCATCAGCGTTCTGCCGCCCTCTTCTTCGTCGCCCTTATCGCTTTGCAGTGAAAGCGGCATTCTGGAAGAACCGAGCAGGAACGCCACTTCGCTTTCTTCGATGGAAAACGCCGCCGCGATTTCGCTAAGGGCGGGTTTTCTGCCGTTTTTCAGAGAAAAATCGGAAACGAATCCGTTGATCTCTTTCGCCGTCTGCTTGATGGCGCGCGATACTTTCACGCTGCCGTCGTCGCGCATGAATCGTTTGATTTCGCCCGCGATCATCGGCACCGCATACGTGGAGAATTTCGTTTCGAACGCTTCGTTGTACCCCGCGATCGCTTTTAAAAAACCCATGCAGGCAAGCTGAAACAAATCGTCGTATTCCACGCCTTTGTTCAGATACCGTTTTACGATACATTTTATCAGCGACACGTTTTCGGAAATCAGCGTTTCCTTTGCCGTACCGTCGCCCGATTTCGCTTTTTTTATGAGCGCAGAAGTCTGTTCGTCATTCAGCATTATCCCCTGCCTTTTTGCCGAATTTCTTTTTCATGCGCACTTTTGTGCCCGTTCCCGCGGCGCTTTCCACTTCGCAGCCGTCGGTAAACGTCTGCATGATGGTAAAGCCCATGCCCGAACGTTCCGCGTTGCCCGAAGTGGTGAAAAACGGCTGCAGCGCTTCTTCTACGTTCTCGATGCCGCAGCCCGTATCGGCAACTTCGATATGTAGTACTCTTGCGCTTTCGTCCGCCTCGCAGGTAATCGTAATATAATTTTCTTCGCTTTCCGCGCCTTTGTACGCGTGCACCACGCAGTTTGTAACCGCTTCGGATACGGCGGTTTTCAAATCGGAAAGCTCGTCGATCGTGGGTTCCATCGCCGCGGCGAACGCCGCCACCGCGCTGCGCGCGAACCCCTCGTTTTCGCCGATCGCCGATATCTTTAAAATCATACGGTTTTTCATTTACGCTCTCCTCCCGCCGTTTACGCCGCTTTCTCTTCCCGCTTTTCCGCACGCCTGTCCTGCGGAAGGCGGCAGTTTCGGCACCACCGTGTATACGCCGGATAGCGAAAGCACTTTGTCCGCTTCGGCGCCTACGTCCGCAAAATATGCGGGAATCGAATACGACGCGAGTTTTTTATATCTGCCGATAAAAAAGCCGATGCCCGTGGAATCCATAAACGTAACGTTCGTCAGGTGAAACACAGCGCCCTCCGCGGCGGCGTTGTCGTCGATGAACGCGTCCGTCTGCCTGCGGATGAGGCGCGCGGCGTGCTCGTCCAGTTCGCCGTCGAAATAAAAATGTAAAATACCGTTTTTCTTCGTTGCGCTCGCTTTCATTGCCGTGCCTCCTTCGCTTTGCCCCGCGATTATTCTTCCCGAAAATTATAACGGATAGAAAAACGAAAATTTTGCGCGATTTTGTCGGATTTTAAGCAATTTCGGCGAAAATTCTTGTTCTCGCAGGCAAAAACTTCTTCAAACCGTTGACAGAAAACAAAGAATTATGATACAATTAACCTGCATAAGATAATTTATGCGGCATCTTATTTTGCACAGTTTAGGCTAAGGAGGTAAAAAAATGCCTGAATGGGGAACGGCTTTAATCATCGTAGCGACGGTGATCGTAGTATTTTTGCTGATGGGTTACATCAAGGCTCCGCCCGATACGGCGTACATCATCACGGGGCTGGGAAAGCGGCGTATTTTAATCGGAAAGGCGGGAATCCGCCTCCCCTTTATTGAACGGCTGGATAAACTTTCTCTGCGCGTGATGCAGGTAGACGTAAAAACCAGCGAAGCGGTGCCTACGAACGAATTTATCAACGTTTCCGTAGACGGCGTGGCGAACATCAAAATTTCTTCCGACCCCGAACTTCTGGGGCGCGCGGCGGAATCGCTTCTGAACATGGATCAGCAGGAACTCATCGCGCTGGTAACGCAGGTGCTGGAAGGCAACATGCGCGAAATCGTCGGTTCGGTGGGGCTGAAAGAAATGGTTCAGGATCGTCAGGGCGTGGCGAAGAAAATCACGGAAAACGTTGTGCCCGATATGGAAAAGCTGGGCATCGAAGTGGTGAACTTCAATATTCAGAATTTCAAAGACGGCGCGGGCACGATTGAAAACATGGGTATCGACAACGTGGAGCAGATCCGCAAGAACGCGCAGATCGCCAAAGCAAACGCCCAGCGCGACATTGCGATTGCCTCTTCGCAGGCGCAGGAACAAGCGAACGCCGTAAAGGTGGAATCGGAAAAGAAAATCGCCGAGCAGAACGCCGAACTTTCGGTGCAGCAGGCGGAAATGCAGATCCGCGCAGACACGAAGAAGGCGGAAGCGGACGCCGCGTATTCCATTCAGCAGGAAAATCAGCGCAAGACGATAGAAATCGCAAAAGCGGACGCGGACATCGCGCGGCGCGAAAAAGAAGCGGAAATCGCTCAGGCGGAAATCGCCGTAAAAGAGAAACAGCTGGACGCGGAAATCCGCAAGCAGGCGGACGCGGAAAACTACCGCATCGCGAAAGAAGCGGAAGCCGAACTTATCCGCCGCCAGAAAGAAGCGGACGCGAAAAAGTACGAGGCGACGCAGGAAGCCGCCGCGCGCCGCGCTCAGGCGGAAGCAATCCGTTACGCCATGGAACAGGAAGCGGAAGGCGTGAAAGCGAAAGGTCTGGCGGAAGCGCTTGCCATTGAAAAGAAAGCGGAAGCGCAGAAGCGCATGGGCGAAGCTTCCGTGATAGAAATGTATCTGCAGGCACTGCCCGAAATCGTGAAAAACGCAGCCGACCCGCTTGCGCAGACGGATAAAATCGTAATGTACGGCGACGGCAACGCAACGAAGCTGGTGAAAGACGTAATGCACTCCGCAAATCAGGTGGTTGACGGCGTAAAAGAAGCGACGGGCATCGATCTGGCGGCGCTGATTGCGGGCATCGGCGGAGGGAAACTGGCGGCGGCCGCGGCAAAACCTGCGGAAAAGGCGCAGAATCCGCAAGCGGAAGTAACCGAAGAAGCGGCGATTGCCGACGCGGAAAACAACAAATAAAAAATTTAAAACGGAGAAAAAACTATGAAAAAAATCGGTAAAATTCCCGGCGCACTCATCGTTTGGGCAAGCGCGTACGTAAACGTGATTGTATTTGCGCTTTGCGGCGGATATTTCTTTCTGAAATCGGACGACGAATCCTTGAAAAACGAAACGAAAAAAGCGCTGATCGTTACCCTCATTTTTGTGGGAATCGGCATGATTCAATCGCTTGTGAGCTATCTTTTCACGCTTTGCGGCGTTTCTTATTCCGGCGACTTGTACCGCGCGCATCAGACGATCGGTACGCTGGTATCCGTTGCGAAAATCGCGGTATATGCGGTGTTTGCGGCGCTTTCCGTTTTCGGCGGCAAGAAAGGCGAAGAAAAATCGGAAAAAACCGACGATTCAACCGAAAGCGATACGCAGGAAAACAACGGGCAGAACGATTAAGCGATTATCGGCATAAAAGCATACAAAGCGGGCGGACGATTGCGGTCCGCCCCTCTTTTTGCACGACCACGGTTTTACGCATTTATCTACGACGAACGCTCCGCAAAACAAGCCGAATTTCCGAATACGAAAGAAAGTTTTTGAAACTGCGCGAAAATTGCTTGACAAATCATAAAAAATAAGCTATGATATACAAGCGTTTTGTGATAGAACGCGCCGGGAAGTGCAAGCGAGGGCCTTTAGCTCAGTGGTCAGAGCTGTCGGCTCATAACCGATTGGTCCGCGGTTCGAATCCGTGAAGGCCCACCAAAATTCCGCTTTTCCCTGCGTTTGTTTATGTTACGGCGCAATAAATTACAGCCGTTTTACGGCCCGGTAGCTCAGTTGGTTAGAGCGCCAGCCTGTCACGCTGGAGGTCACGAGTTCGAGCCTCGTTCGGGTCGCCAGAAATGCCCCTCTTTGCAAAGTAGCAAAGAGGGGCATGGTTTTCTGTTTTTCCCGATGTGAAAAATGCGTGCCGCAAGCAGCACGCATTTTTTTTATACTTTCATTCGTTACAAGCCGTCAGTCGTCAATCAATACCGCCCTTTCCAGCGGCGATGCGTTCGGCTGATGCAAAACGATATGCGACTTCCCCTGCAAATCGGTGAATCGCATGCAATGCCCGCCGTCCTTTTCAAACAGCTTTTTATCAAACGCGTAATCGCCGTAAACGCCGTTTTTACTGACGCTCCGTATGACGGAATACCCGCTTTCGGTAAACGTTGACCACAGCAATACGATTTTCCCGCCCTCTTCGTACAGGTACGGTCCTTCCGCCACGTAGCCCGTGGTTTTACCCTCTTCGCCGATTTGCACGGCAAAGCCGCTGTATTTTCCGCTGACGATTTTTTTCGGCTGTTCCGCTATCGCCGTCAGATCTTCCGAAAGGCGCGCGATAAACAAACTGCCGTCGCCGTCGCCCGTGATCGGCGTCGTCCATTCGTTGGAAAAGCAAAGATACGGCGCGCCGCGGTATACGAACAGAGTGGCGTCGAGGCAGCCCCAGCCCGCGGGCGTGATATATTCGCCCGTCAGCGGCTTGAAATCGCCGTTTAAGCCGTCGGAAACGAAAATGACGCTGCCCCTGCCTTTATCTTCGCGGAATACGGAAAAAATCAGATAAAATTTTCCGCGGTATTCGTGCAGTTCGGGCGCCCATACGTTGGTATAGCCCGCGAGATACCGGGGCTGTACCATCACGCATTTTTCGGCGAAAGTTTCAAGATCTCGCGATTCGTACAAAACGAGATTGCTGCCTTTCCCCCACGAATTCTCACCCGTGGTGCCGAGAAGATAATACTTTCCGTCGTGTACCAGCACAAACGGATCGCGGATATGAAGATCTGAACGCTTCATAGCTTTTTCGCTCCTTTTGATTGTTTGATAGAGTTGACTATTACCCGATTCGTTGACAGCTTCCCGGGGGGGAAAAGGCTATATCATAGGCGATAATGAAAATTTTAAACGGTTTGAAACAGTCCGTAATGAAACGGGCGATGCCCGCCCCCCGAGGGGAAGCCTTTTGTGCGGAGAGCTTTTTTCGGGTTTAGCTATTATGAGCGGACATATATGCGGTGATGTCGCTATCGGCGGCGGAATAACTCCAATCGCTGAATTTTACCGTTTTTGAAGACTTGCCGCGAAGCGACATACCCACCGTAACGCTGCCGAGCGCATTAAAATCTACCGATGTAACGCTTGATCCATTAAAAGGCAATGCGGATTTTATCGTTCCCGAGAAAGTAGCCGAATATACGTTATTGATGTACATTTTTAATTCTTTATTATACCAAACAAGTGTAAGCGTGAAATCATTCACATCATAAGCTACGCCGTCTGCTACGAATCCACTAGTAACCCAACCTGCCCCCCACGAATATATGGTGAACTTTTTATCGGTATCTTTACCGTTTCTGAAAATTTGTAAATCTTGTGTTGAGCCGCCGGTAATCAAAGAAATCCCTGCCTGCATATTAGACGCGCCCTTAATTCTCACACTCACAACAAACTTTTCGCCGGTGCCGATTTGTGCAGTTGTATATGCGTTTTCGTGATTCGTTCCGTATGTAGTGTACTCGTTATTTGCCGTCCGTACCCAATTGCCGGAAGTAGTTGTATCGCCACTCATTGCCCCATGCTTACCTACCGTAATTTTCGCGTAGGTTTTATCGAGATTTGCCGTGACGCCTTCCTTCGTTGCCGTTACGCCCTGAATTATGCCGTCCGTTGTGCCGCAATCAAAATACAGATTGTACGTTTTTCCCGCGGTAAGCGAAAGCGAATACGCTTTATTCGTGATGTTCGCCGCATATTTCACGTTCGTTTCTACGCCGTTTTCCACAAGCGTTGCCGTCACCGTGCCGTTTCCGCCTTCTACCGTGCCGCCGATTCTGCCCAGCGCAAGCTTTTCCGCAACCGCCGTTTTATCGGACGTGTATTCCCATTCCGAAAATTTCACGTCGGTGCTGCCGTAGTTGCCGCGAAGCAACATGCCCGGGACTACCGTGCCGATTTTTGTGAGATCGATTGTTCTGCCATTATCTTCCACCGTGTTTTCCCACGTTTTGACGAAATGTCCGTTAATAAACACGTGAAAAGCCTTTTCGTAGCGGATTAACGTAAACACGAAATTGTCTGCGGAGTTGCCGTCTTTTTCGATCATCGCGCCGCCTTCAATGCCGCCTTGCCATTCGCCGGGTCCCCAGGAATACAGCTGCACAAAAGAATCCGAATTGATTTTGAAAAATTGCAGATTTTTGTTTGCCGTATCATCGCCGAAATCGTCGCCGACGATATTCACGCCCGCGCCGACATAGTTGCCTTTGCCGCCTTGAATCCTTGCGCTTACGTAGAAATCTTCCGCTTCGGCAAACGTGCCGAGCGTATAAGAATTTTCGTCGGAAAGACGTTTCGCGGTGTACTCGCCGTTTGCCGTTCTCGTCCAATCGCCGTAGGTATCGCCCGAGCCGCCGCCGTGCTTCACGCCTTTTACTTTCGCATAGGTTTTATCGAGATTTGCCGTAACCGCTTCGGTTTGCACCGCTACGCCGTTTATAATACCGTCCGTGGCAGTTGCGTCGCTGCCGCAATCGAAATACAGATTGTAGGTTTCGTTTGCAAGCACGTCTACCGTGTAGGCGTTTTCGTCCGTGATTTCGCCCGCGAAAGTTTTGCCGCCCGCGGTCGTTGCCGTTACCGTGCCGCTTGCGCCCTGCACCGAGCCGGAAATCGTTGTGTACCCGTATACAAACGAAGTATTCAGCACGTTGTTTTCGCTATCCATTAACGTAAGCGGAAATTCTTCGCCGATTTCCGCCTTAACGGGCGTATTCAGCGAGACTTTTTTATTCGCCACCGTACCTACTTTCTTTGCGCCGAAATATGCCGTATCGTAAGCCGCCGAAGCGTCGTTTTCGATCACACCGGAAAGATCGATCGTCTGCGTATCGGAAACGTACATTTTGCCTGCGACAGATACGTTTGTAACGTTACCGAGATAGTTTTTCACAGCGTTTTCCGCCACTTCGCCCTTTGTAAGCGCCGCGTTCGCTACGGCGCGCATGCTGCGGGAATTATCGTTTTCGTCCGCCTCCACAGCCGATTGCTCTTCGCCGTCCGTAACTATGTAGTAACGTGCGGAAATTTCCACCGCCGCCGCCTTTTTGATTGTTCCTGCGGCGAGTTCGTCGTAAGTAACGCGCGCCTGCAAGGTGTAGCCGCCGTTTTCGTCGGGCAAGGGAAGCGATACTTCCTGCCGCACGGCGTTCGTCGCGCCAAGCGTTGCGCCCGTATCCGAACGATTTGCCACCGCGTATATTTTTACGTCTTTGCCCGCTTGCTGCGGCGTTTCGATCAGTTCCGCGTATTTATCGGCGGAAAGATACGCCTGAAAGCGCACGCCCGCTTTGCCGTCTACCCGCACGGACGCGCCGGCTTCCATATAAAAACCGTTTGCCTTTTGCGTTTCGCCTGCGGTTTCCGCCGCGTTTGCTCTTACGCCCGCGCCTGCGAAGCCTGCCGCCAATGCTGCAAACGCAAGCAGAGAAATACAACTTAAAATCTTCTTTTTATTTTTCATCGTTTTTTTCTCCCTCACGATTCCTCTCCCACCGTTCTTGACGGATCGTCAATCCACTCGGTTTTAAAGCCGATCATTGTTTCGCCTGACGTGGTTACCACGTCCGCTGCAATGCTCACGCATTGCAGCGCAGGTTTCGAATACTGTTTTTTTCCCATTACTACATTCTCCCTTTAACTTTTATTTTCACCGCGGTTTACGCCGCGATAAATCGCTTTGTTTTTTGAATGGATTTTCCGACCGTTTTTTTACGGAAATATTACTGCCCGACTGTTCCCAAATGCCACTGCCCTTTGTTTAAAACTTTTTGCAAGGCAAATCTTCATCGGGGAAAAGACTTTTTTCAGGCTTAGCCATTATGCTCGGAAATATATTTTGTGATTTCGCTTTCGGCGGCGGAATAACTCCAGTCGCAGAATTTCACCGTTTTTTTATACTTTCCGCGGAGCGACATGCCCACCGTAACGCTGCCGAGCGAAGATATATCCACTCCCTGGATTGTGCCTTCAAACGTTATCACATGCGCATTGTTAACATACAAGCGCAACTTATTCTCGTATTTTATCAGCGTCATGGTATAATCGTTCTCGTCGAACGCAACCGACGTATCCAGATAGCCGCTTTTCATCCAGCTTGCGCCCCATGAATACATGGTGAATTTGCGTGCGGCGTCGGAATTTCTGAAAATCTGCAAATTCTGCGTCCATCCGCCCGTGAGCAATGTGAAGCCCGCCTGCATGCCGCTGCCGCCTTTGATCCTTGCGCTTACGATAAAGTTTTCGCTTTTACCAAGCTGCGCGATCGTGAATGCGTTACCGTCGTGCAACCCTTCCACGGTGTATTCGCCGTTTGCCGTTTTCGTCCACGTACCGCGCGTGCCCGCTTCCGTGCCCTTGCCGCCCGGCGTGGCTACCGTAACCTTTGCGTAGGTGATTTCAAGCCGCAGATTTTCCGCCGCCGCGCCGCGCACTTCCGTCGCGATCACGCCTTCGCGCGTTTCGCCCGTAAACGCAAGCAGATACGTTCCGTCCGACAGATAAATTTCAAAGGTATCGCCGCTCACCGCGTTTTCGGCGAAATAACTTTCGCCGTTTTCATCGATCACGTACATTGCGGAGTTTTTCAGCTCCTCGGGCAAAGTACCGCTCACTTTGTACACGCTTTTCGTTTCAAACGACACCGCCGTGTTTTCCTTTACGGCGAACGTATACGTGTATACGCCGTCCGACGAAGTAACGGGGGAAATCCGTTCGTTATTTACAAGCACAGCCACGCTTTTGCCTGCCGCGGGGCGAAGTTTCAGCGTGATTTTTTCGCCGAGGTACGTTTCGCCGTTTTCGCCGATTCCCGCAACGGAAATCAGTTCGCCGTCCGCCTCGTTCATTTCCGCCACCGTCGCCGTGCGGACAAGATACGTTTTCGCCGCTTCGTCGCCGGGCGTGAAGAAATATTCTTCGAACGTTACGCCCGTGCCTCTGCCTCGGAGAAGCAAGCCGATTTTTCCTTCGCCGAGCGCGTCGATATTATAGCCGCCGCCCGCGCTTCCCGTAATTTCGCCGCTCCAGCCCGCGATATATCTGCCGTTGACAAACGCGCCGATTCTGCCTTCGTAGCGTACAAGCGTAAATTCGTAATCGTTTGCGTCCGCGCCCGAAAAATCAACCGTGCCCGCAGAATACCAGCCGCCCGTCCACGAATAGAGCTGCACAAGCTTATCGTCGCCCGTTTTGATAAACAACAGGTTTTTAGCGTCTGCACCCAACTGAATACCTATACCGGCTTCCTTTTTCGAAGCGTTTTTAATGCGTACGCCCGCCACGAAATTCTTTGCCGTACCAAGCACGCCCAGCGTATACGAATCGCCGTCCGCAAGCGGGTTTGCCGCATATTTGCCGTTGCCGGTCATTATAAAATCGCCGTTTTTACCGCTGGCTCCGCCGCCGTATTTTGCCGTAATCACGCGCTGATAAGCCTTTTCAAGGTTCGCCTGCACCGCCGCGCCGTTTACCGTTACGCCGGCAATCATGCCCTCGAGCGATTTTCCCGTAAACACAAGATCGTACGTGCCGTCTGCAAGAGACAGCGAATATTCCGTTCCCGTAACCGCGCCCGCGTTTTTATACGAAATTTCCGCGTCGCCGTTTCTTACGGTGAGATCCGCGCCGGAAAGCCCTGCGGGAAGCGTGCCGCTTACCCGATAAACGTTTTGCGCTTCGTAGGCGAACGTTACGCCTTCGTCGCCTATCGTGTAATAATATTCGTAAACGCCGTCGCCTTTCAATCCGGCGGAAATCAGACTGCCGTTCGCATACACTTTCACGATTTTCCCCTCGGCGCAGGCAATGGTAATTTTAACCGTATCGCCAAGGCGAGCCATACCGTTTTCTACGCCGGAAACGGTAAGCGTGCCGTACGAATCGTCCCACGCGGGCAGCTTCGCTTCGCGGAAAAGCAGTTTGTCAATTTCCGTTTTATCGGTTGTGAAAGAACAATCCGAAAACGTTGCGCCCTTCAACCCTCGCACGGCAAGTCCCACGCGCATTTCGCCCATTTTCGAAAAATCGAGCGCGGAGGAAATTTCTCCTTTGTACGTTTTCCAGAGTTCGCCGTTGATAAACACGCTGAGCGCTCCGCCGCTGCGCGCCGCGGTAAGCAGGAAATCTTTGTTATCGTACGTTTTGTTCTGCGCGTAAGCGGTATTGAAATAGCCGTCCGCCCAGCCGGGCACCCAGCCGTACAGCGCAATGCCCATATCCGCCGTGTGGATATTCAGCATCACGTCGTAATCGCGCCTGCCCTTATGCTCTCCGTAAAGCACGATGCCCGCTTCGACGTCGCCGTCGGATACAATCCGCGCGGAAAGCATAAAATCCTGCGCCGTGCCGAAATTCGCCGTAGTAAACGCGTTTCCGTGATTCATCCCCGTTACGGTGTATTCGTTATCGCCCGTGTACGTCCATTCCGAAGCGCCGGAACCGTAGGAATTAAAGGTAAGTTCGCGCGTTTTCAGCGTGAAATTCTTATTTTCGGCGCCGTTTTCCGGCACAATTAACGCCGAGCCGTCGGCAAACGCCGTGAAATAATTTTGGTAACCGCCCGCCCTTACAAGGATTTTTTCATACGCTCCGACGGGAAGTTCCAGCGTATAATCGCCCTCTTCCGTGCAGACGTTATCGGCAAACAGCACGTTTTTATCCGTCGTGTACGCGTAGAATTCCGCGTCCGCAAGGTTTATGTTTTCGGGTGCTCCCGCCACGGAAAGCTTTCCTTTCAGCGTTACGCCCTCGTATTCTTCGAACACCGCCTTCACGCGAACGTCGTCTTGTATGCCGCTAAGCGTATAGCGCATCGTTCTGCCGTACGACGCGGCGTTTTCGATATAATCCGCCGTTTTATCCTCGCCGTTGATCTCCAGCGCCGAAAACCGCCAGAATGCGCCGGGCGTAACGGAAAAGGTAACGTTTCCGTCCGCAAGCGCGCCCGCTTTATCTACGGAAATCGAGCCGTACCCCTCGCTTTCCGCACTCACGCGGAACAATCCCAGTTCGCGGAGCGCCTCGTTCATTCCTTCCGCGTTGCCGTCGTAATCGGCATAGGAAATATCGGTGAATTCGGCGGCGATTTTGCGGGCGTTGAGGCAGGCGAAACATTTTCCGCTTGCCGTGGAAATCGTTTCCGCGAAAATCAGATTACCGTCTGCCATGCCGTAGATTTTCGCGCCCTCTTTCACGATGGTGAAGCGCACGCCCTCTTCGGCAAGCGTTTTTTCGCGCGCGTACCTGAAAAGCGGCGCGTCGACGTTGTTTCTGCCGTCGTAATCGTCGGCATAATAATTTGCCGCAATGCGCGTTTTGCTTGAAAGGCTGCCGTTTTCTGCCCTTACGGAAAGCAATTTTCTCCTTCCGTTCGGAATACCTACGCTGACGCCCACCGTAGCTTCATACGCGCCTTCAAGCGGCTTTGCCGTAGCGGAAAAGATGAAGTTTTCGGCAAGAAGGTCTTTTACATAGCCTTTGGAATACGTGCTTTTTTCCGTACGTACCGTGCCGGAAAGGGTGATTTTGCCGTTTTCTTCGTTTTTTTCAACGTTTTCTTCTTCCCATACGCCCGTTTTCGTGTGTCCGTTTTTCGCCGAGCCGATCAGCGCGCCCTCTTTATCCGCATGCGCATAACCCGTTTCGTTGAACAGATAATATGCCGCAGAGGAAGAAGGGTAGTAAGGCAGCGGACAGACGTTGCGATACATGCCGCCCTTCTGCATAAAATAGGCGGGCATCATGATAAGATCGGCGTTTTCCGGATTTTCATCCAGCCCCATCGCGCGCCACGGGATGAAAAGTTCCATCGTCATGCCGCTTGTAACGCCGCCGATTTCGCCTTGCGTTTTTACGGCGTATTCAAGCAGCGAAATATTCGAAGAAGCCGCGCCGTACACTCTGCCCGCGTCCATAAATACCCGCCGCACCGCGTTATCGTTGCCGTAATCGGAAGAAAGCGCGTAATACAGAGAAACCGTACTGTTTTTCGTAGCCGCCAGAAGTCCGTTGTATTTTATCGCCGTATCGTACACTTTTGTCGCCACGTACCAGCCTTTTTCTCCCGTAACAGTGGTAACGGCGATATGCGCGGAGGTTCCGTCGAGATCTTCGCTTAAATAATTTTCGAACCAGTTTCTGTTTTCGTAAGCGGTTTCCGAAAGTTCGCCGTCGATTTTCATAAACCCGTCGGCGTTCGAAGGCATTGTACTGCCGTAATTGAAATCGTATTCTTTAAGCGCGGGGTCGATTTGTATTTCCGCCTGTTTTTTCGAACACGCGGTAAACGCCGCCGCTATCCCGCAGAGCGCAACCGCCGCTATCATCGCTTTTTTCAAACCATTTTTCATTGTTCCGCCCCCTTAACTGCCGCTCTTTCCCAGCACCACGATTTCCGCCACGCCGATATCGTCCAGCGTTTCGCCGAACTTATCCGTGGTTTCGTATTTTTCGGAAAGGTAAATTTTGATTTCCGTGATTTCAATCTCGTCGAAATCGGCAATCACCGCGGCGCCCTGCGTAATCACGCCCGCTTCCGTATCCGCGTATTCCGCGGGGAACGCCGCATTTTTAATGGCGCCGAACTTGTATTCTTTGCCGTTCGCCGTAAGAGGCGAAGCAAATCTGAATTCGATTCTGTCCGCCTTGGTAAACGCATAATCGTACGACGAAGAATTGTAAATCATCACCGAGCGCGCTTTGACGGGCGAATCGAACGTAAGCGTAATTTCCGTCGCGCCGGAAGAGCGGTATTCGCGTTCTTTCACGGAAGCGGAAACGGTAAGCAAGCCGTCGTTCAGATAGTCCGCGCCCACACCGTTTTTCACCGTGATTTTCGCTTTTTTCGCCAGATTTTCGTAGCCGGAAACCGCTTGCGGCTTATATTGCGGCGAAGCCGTAGGTCCGTTGCACACAAGCGCCTGTTTTCCGTCGATTTCCGCAATTTCAATTCTGTCGGCGCCGAGAATACGCATGTTGGCGTCGCCGTATTTTTCCGGGTTGCCGTGGTAGGCGTACACGCTGAACAGTTCGTCGCCCGCCGCCGCCACGGAATGGTGCCCCGTTCCCGCCATATAGCCGATGCCGCTCGCCATGGCGGAAACCAGCGGGTTGCCCTTGCCGGAATCGAATTTCTCGTACGCGCCCAAAGGAGAATCGGCAACCGCCTGCATCACGCAGTACGATTTATCGGCGTAGCCGTGCGTGCTGTAAGTCAGATAATATTTACCGTTTTTCTTTAACAAAAAATTGCCTTCGTTCAACACCGAATCCGCCGTGAACGCTTCGCCGCCCGCGGGGAACGTATCGTCGGTAAGCACGCCGGGAACGAAATTTTTCACCGACTTGTATCCCGCCATGGTAAGGCAGGTAAGCGTGGAAAAATCGGGCGTAACGGGATCGAGCAGTTTCATCCCCCAGATGCCGCGGTTGCGCCCCGAAGAATCTTCGTGTTTCGCAAACGTGAGATACAGCGCGCCGTCGTCGTCTTTAAACACGGAAGCGTCGATCGCCGCGAACGGTTTGGAAAGATTGAAATGCCCGGCAATATCAAACCGCGGCGCATTTGCGATTTCCTCGCCGTTGAAATCCGTGCCGCCGCGCACCAGCGAAAAAGGTCCCTGCGGGCGATCGGAAACCGCCACGGCAAGCTGCAATTCGCTGTAATTCGTAGCGGGAGCTGCGTCGCCCCGCGCCACTTCGCTGCGCTGCGCGGAATAATAAAGATAATATTTTCCGCTTGTTTCGTCGTAAATGCACTCCGGCGCCCAGAAGTTGGAAATCGTCCAGTCGTCGGAAACGGATACAAGCGCATAGCCGTCCGCAGCGCCTGCCACTTCCCACGAGGAAAGATCTTTCGAACGGTAACAGAACGCGCTGTATACCACGTTGCCTATCTGGCGCACGTCGGTAACGTAAGCGTAATACCAGCCGCCGTTTTCCGCGTCCTGTTCTTCGCTTACCCACATCACGCCGGGGTCGGCGCCGCTTGCCACGGGATCGTTCCGCCAGTACAGTTCGTCGTACGGCTTATCCGCATCGTTCACGCCCGTGCCGCAGGAAATTTCGATGTAATTTTCCTGTGATGCGCCGTTTTGGGAACAGCCCGCAAAAACGGAAAGCGCCGAAAACGCGCATACAAGCCCCGTTGCGCAAGCCGCCGTTTTCAGAAACGATTTGCTTTTCTTCCTTTTCATCACCGTTTTTCTCCTTTTGTTCTCCGATTACTTTCTGTAATCCGCAAGCGAGTTGTTCGTTTCGGTTACATAGCCCGTAAACCAGTCTTTCAGCATCATGGAACCGTTTCTCACGTTGGAATTGAGCGGAATCGCCCAGACGTCTATCCAGATACGGTCGGTGAGGTACGCCCAGTCTCCTTTTTTCGAATTTTTATTGCTGTTTAAAAGCACGGAAGCGTTATTCGTACGATTGAAAGCGGCAAGCACTTCGTTTTCGTAATCGGAATTCACGCTGCCGTAGCCGTCCTCGGCAAGCAGTTTCTGCCCTTCCGTTACCAGCCAGTTCATAAAAATTTCCGATTGTTCTTTCATTTCCGAATTTTTACGGATTGCCACGGAAAGAAGGTGCGAATGATTCGCCTGTTTTCCGCGAACTTTCACTTCGTCCGATTTTCCGTTTCTCGGATTTTCGTATTCTTTGTACGCGGGCACGGGCGCAATCGTCCATTCCTGCGAACTCTGATTCATCAGATTTTTCACCGTATCCAGATTGGAAACGCGTTCGATCATCATGGCAAGCTTGCCCGAAATGAAGTACGTGGAAGTATTCGTGTTTGCGCTCACTTCCGTGGGATAGGGCGAAATGCGCGTATCGCCGTATTCTTTCGCCGCCATCTTCGCAAAACGGGTAAACGCCGCCTTGGTGGAAGGAAGCGCCGAAAGCGCGCCGCTTTGCAAACCGGCTTTTACGTTATCCGCCACAGACGCCGTTTTTCCGTTTACGGTAAATCTGCCGTCGCTTTCCGCCTGAACGCTTTCGCCTGCTCCCACATGGATTTTATCCAGAAATTCCAGCGTATCGCCCTTTGCGTACTTTCTGCCCGTAGTCTCACCCGTGAAACCTGCGTCCGCCGTTACGATATAGTTCGCCGTATCGTCCGGCAGCGAAAACTTGTAATCGAGATTGCCCGTGATATCCGCGATGCAATCGCCGCCCACCGACCACGCGTACGAAAACCACCATTCCGTATAGAAGCCGTAATCCGTAGGCGAAGCGGCGTTGCGTTCCTTCGTCATGATTCTGCCGAGGTCCTCCGTTTCGTCCCAGTTCATCGCGATTTTATCGTTGAAAATCAGCGTTTCGCCCGACGACGGAGCCGACCACGCGGAACCGTAATACGGATTATCGCGCTGGAAGCCCTTGCGCAGCACCGTACCCGTAATGCCGAGATCGGCTTTCGTGTTACCGTTGTTATCTTTGCCGCCCGCATTGAACGCGGCGATCGCCTCGTCGGAATCGTCTACGCTGATATATTTCACGCCCGCTTCTTTCAACTTGGAAACGTTCACGTACGTAACCACGGTGTTGTTGTAAAGCGGCAGCGCGTAACGTTTGGCTTCGGAATCGGAAAGTCCCGTTGCCGTGTTGTATACCAGACGACTTTCCACGCCTTCGTATAGTTTCGAAACGTTCGCCTCCGCCGTAGCGCCCAGCGGTTCGAGATTGTTCGTCAACGGACGGAAATATTCGTCCTCCAGCGTTACCACGTCGGCGCCGCGCCTGGATACCAGCTCCGTAGACAAAAACCCGTCGAACCCGTCGGCGGACTTGGCGTTGGTTTTCACGAAGATTTTATTTTCCTGCGCGGTTGCGGAATCGTTGAACGCCTGCACCAGTTTTTTCATTTCGCTTTTCAGCTCGTCGCCGTCCACGCCGTAGGCAAACGTTACGCGGGAAAAGCCCGCGGGCGTATCGCCGCTTTTGCCGCACGCCGCAGCCGAAAACACTAAAAGCCCCGCCAGCATCGCCGCGGCGCCTTTTTGTATTGTAGTTTTGGTAAAAATTTTTCTCATAGAAGTCCTCCTTACCGCTTCGCGGTTTACGCCGCGAAACGATTCTTATATAATTTAAAATTACGATTACGCTTTCAGCCCCGACGACATCGCGATGCCGGAAAGAATAATTTTTTGCAGAAACAGATACGCCAAAAGAAGCGGCGCGATGGAAATCGCGCAAGCCGCCGCCACACGATTGTTGTAAATGGAACCGCTGGTAAACGAACGCATGTAAATCTGCAGCGTGTACATTTCGTTATCCGTCAGATAAATAAGCGGTCCCATGAAATCGTTGTATTTTCCCACGAACGTCAGAACCAGCTGCGCCACCACGGCGGGTACGGAAAGCGGCATGACAATGCGGAAAAAGATACCCATATCGTCCAGCCCGTCAAGCCGCGCGCTGCCCAGAAGGTCGTCGGGTATTCCCGCGAAATATTCGCGCAGGAAGAACACGATGCCCGCCGCCCCGAAAAACGAGGGAACCACCAGCGGCAGAAACGAATGCGTCCAGCCGATCGCGTCGTACAGAAGATAGCTGGATAAAAGCGTGATGCAGCCCGGCGTCATCATGGTGAGAAGCAGTACGCCGAACAGCGCATTTTTGCCGCGGAATTCCAGCTTTGCAAACGAATATGCCGAAAGCGCGGAAACAAACACCGAGGCAAGCGTGGGCACGACGCTGGTTTTCAGCGTGTTGATCAGCGCGTCGCCGATCGTTACGTCCAGCGTGTCGGAAGTGAACACGTATTTGTACGCTTCAGCGGAAGCACCGAGTTTCGGCAGCCATGAAAAGCCGAGCGAAGCCGCTTCGTAATCGGTTTTCAGGCTGGTAACCACAATCACGTAAAAAGGGAACACAATGACGACAGCCATAAGGATCAGCCGGAAATACGAAACCGCCGTCTGCGCGCCCGCGGGCGTGAACGTTTCGGGCGATACGCCGTTTTTCAGCCCGCGCCGTTTCATTTCCGCGCCCCATACGGTAAGCGCCGCGCCCGTAAGAACACATACGGCAAAAATCGTATAATGCGCCGCGCGCCTGCCGTTTCCCTCAGCGGGCGGCAGTAACGCGAAAAACAGCGCGAACGCGCTTACGAAAAACAACACGCGGGAAACGATATAAATCGCGGAATAAATTTTCTTCGTTTTGTTCATATATTTTTCTCCCTACGCCATATCGTAATTTACCCATTTTTTGCCGAGCCGGAAATTGATCCAGGTAACAAGCGCGATAAACACCGTCAATACAAGCGCCGCCGCGCTGCCCACGCCGAATCCGATAGAATTCCACGACCCGCCGAACGTTTTATACAAAAACTTCACTACCGTCATATCCGCCCAGTTCAGACCGCCCGTGGTGGAATTCCCTCCGGAAAGAATATCCGGCTCCGCCATTACCTGCAGCGAACCTATCAGCTTCATCGTTAAAAGATAGAAAGTTGTAGGCGAAACGGCGGGCAACGAAATGGAAAAAAACACGCGCGCGTTGCTTGCGCCGTCGATTTCCGCCGATTCGTAATACGCCGTATTCACGTTGGCAAGCGCCGCCTGATACAAAATCACGCAGAAGCCCGTGCCGCTCCACACGCTCATGATAATCGTGGAAAGCATAAACGTCTGCGGCGTAGAAATCCAGCCGATCTGCGCCACGCCGAACGAAGAAAGCAGCGTATTGAAAATGCCGTATTCCTTATCGTACATGATTTTCCACGCCACCGCCACCGAAACGGTGGAACACACGTACGGAATAAAAAACACCGAGCGGAAAAAATACTTGCCTTTCATCGCTTTGTTCACCAGATACGCGATAAACAGTCCCAGCGCAATGGAAAGAGGCACGTTCAGCGTATAATACAGCGTATTTACGATGGATTTTTTAAAATACACGTTTTTTGCAAGCGTTATGAAATTCTTTACGCCCACAAAGGTAAAATCTTCGAGAATCGACATTTTCACGTCGGTAAAAGATAACGCCAGCGAAAGCACCAGCGGCACCAGTCCGAAAATCATGAAGCCGATGACGGGTATCGCCGCAAGAAAGAAGTGAAACGCTTCTCTGCCGCGCGTTACGCCGTTATACGACGCGCGTTTTTTTACGGGCGGAGCGCTTTGCTTTTTTGCCGCCGCAACGTTCTCTTCAAGCATCTGTTTTATCCTCCCTGCCGAGATTTTGCCTGAGTATTTCCATAAACGAGGGGACGTCCGCGTCTGCGGCATATTCGATTTTCGCGCCCGATTCGCTTTTTAAAGTGAAGCCGCGCTTTTCGCCGGTAAGGCACACCTCGTATTTTCCCGTTTCGAAACGAACGAGATTTTTGTGAAAAAGCGCTTCCGCCGTAAGCGGATCGTGCATCGTGGGCGACACGCCCTTTTCCGCATTGTGCGCGATCCAGATTTCCGTCATACGCAGCAGCAATTTGTTCTTCGGGTTTTTCAGCGCGCGCAGATAGCCGAGCGTTTCCGGCGAAAAAGTACACTTTTGCGTAACGTCCACCCCCACCGCGCGGATTTTCACGCCGGAAGAAAACAACGTCGCCGCCGCTTCGGGATCGCACAGCACGTTCCACTCAGCCACGCTCTGCGTATAATCTCCGCCCATAATCGCCACTTCTTTGGCAAGCAGAAACGCGTCTTTGTCTTTTTTAATTGCCGAGGCAAGATTCGTAAACGGACCGATGGCAAGAATCGTAACTTCGTGCGGGTGAGCGCGCAACGCGTTCAGAATAAAATCCACGGCGCCGTTTTCGATTTTTGCGTTTTCCATTTCTGCGGGAATATAATGCGGAATGTTGGGAACGTCGCCTTCGTCCGCTTTTTCGAAGCGGAACAGCGGCTGTTTTTCGGGATAGCTTTCCCCCGCGTATACGGGAATATGTCTGTTCCAAAGCGCTGTGAGCCGCGAAGCGATTTTCGCGCGCTGCACGGCGTTTCTGTACACCGTGGTAATGCCGAGAAGTTTTGCATTTTCCGCCATTAAAAGCGCCAGTGCGTAAGCGTCGTCTATATCGTCGCCTATATCGGTATCGAGAATAATTTCGTACTCTTTCATTGATTGTACCTGCTTATAATTTTCCGTTTTTGCATTTTGCGTTTTTATTATATCATTTTTTCCGGCAACGTGTAAATATGAAAATCCGACTAATTTTTTTGAAAATCCGTCTTTTTTAAAAATTTTTTATTCCGCTCCGTTGACAAATCCGGCGCGTATGGTGTATACTTTTACGGTAAGCGTTTAAGCTGCATCGAAAAAAGGGGTACGAATATGGCTAAATTTCAATTTGTGCTGGACTGCTTCAGAAAGCGCGGCACGGTGATTCCGCCGCATTTTCACGATTATTGCGAACTGGTGTATTATTTCGGCGGCAAGGGACGTTCCGATTATCGGCAAAACGACGTGATGCCTTATAAATCGGGCGAATTTCTGGTGCCGTACGAACGCGCGTTCAGTACGGATAAACACTTCCGTTTCGACGATAACGCCGTTGTTTTTTATAAACCGTACACGGTGCACAACGAAATTCACGAAAAGGATTGCAATATTCTTGCCGTTGGATTTTACCCCACGCGCGACATACTGCCCGAAAGCTGCATCTTTCACTCGGTATCGGAAAAGATAGCCGATTTATTTGCGAAAATCCGTTTGGAATACAGCGAGAAAAAGAAAAATTTCGCCCTTGCCATCGACGGACTTACAGACGAAATTCTCTGCGAACTGACGCGCTCCGAGCCGAATTCTACGCCCGAAGTTTCCTCGCTGCACTATGTAAAAATTTATATCGACAACTACTATATGACGGACGTAACCGTAGCTTTTCTTGCGGACATGGCGGGGTTTTCACCGGATTATTTCCGCAAACTTTTCATCCGCGAATACGGCATAGCGCCGAAAGAATACCTGTTGCAACGGCGGCTGTCGGAAGCGGACGCCCTGCTGAAAAGCAGCAATCTTCCCGTTTCCGCGGTGGCTACGCAGGTGGGCTTCACCGACGTCAGTCAATTTTCGCGTTTTTACAAGGAACGGCGAGGCGTTTCCCCCAGCCGCATAAAATAAGCAGCATTTAAACGAGCCCCGGAGAAATTTACCGTTTCCTCCGAGGCTCGTTTCATAAATACGCCCGTGCGCCATCAACCGAAAATATGCGATATACGCGCATTGATTTTTTCCGCTAATTAATCCGCCCGATGACGTCCGTCAGGTTCTGCATAGCGCTGCCCGCGCATAAAATCCCCCGCTATATATTTCTGAATTTTTTACAAAAAGTATTTTCATCATGATTTGATTTTAATCAAATCAACAAAACAACCGCCCTGAACGCTTCTCGCAACGAATTTATAGTAACTCGTATTTATCGCCTCTCCGCTAACGGTATCGAACCAATCGGAAAAAGGAACTCTGACAGGACTTTCCTTTAAAAATCTATCCACCGCTGCGATTATCTTGTTTCTTTTATCTTTATCGTCGGTAAGTCTTGACAACCACATAAGCCAATCGCTTTTCGTGTATTCTTTCCGGCTGTCGAGCGGAATTCCGAATTTTTGTATTTTTGTAAGGCAATAATCTACTTCCCTTTCCAGCAAACTTTGCTTAAATAACCCGAAACCGAGTATTTTATCGAAAACAAAATTATATTTCAGAGAAAACGTTTCTTCTCCACTGTCCCACGTTAAAGGCGAATGGTCGAATTCAAGCATAAACGCCGATATTTTATCCGCATAATCTTTTGCGATTTGCATATACTTTTCGTTGCCGTTAAGTTCGGCATAACACGCTATGCCTACTACCGCCTTTATCGCAAGATTCAGATTGTTTCTCAAATGCCCGGCAAAGTCGTCGGTGCATAATTGAGTATCGGGTTTTAACCCGTCTTTCACCAGATATTCCACCCATTTTTTACACAAATCGGCGTTTTTTAAGAACAAGCTTTTCTCTCCCCCGAATTTATCGAGCGCCGCAAACATGATAAGCATATTCGCGCATTCTTCAACGGGCATTTGCCTGTCAAAATCGTAAGCGTCGAATTCAGGCGGCAAAAGATATACGGGATACGATGTTTCTACATATGAATTTCCGGCATAATTGCCGCGATATTTTCCTCCGTTCCCTTTCAGTGCGTAAACCTGTCCCGTACAAAACGGATAAATACCGCAATCGTGCGGAGCAAAATCGTATTTCCATATCGGCATGCGCGCAAATTTTAAAATCGGGCGCATCATCCCCTTGACTAATTCGGGATTATACAAAAGATACAACGGCACGGACGGATAACTTACGTCCACCGTTGCTATGCAACCGTTGGAACCGCACTCTTTGGATAAAAACAATACTTCTCCGTTTCTGTCTTTCACAAGTTTATGCGCGGCAATGCTTTGCCGTAAACTTGCATATAAAACGTTCAGATAATCCGCTTCGTATCCCTTTGCTTTTTTCCTCAGATCTTCATCAAAAACGCTTAATTTCCTATCTATATCGGCACTTTCTGTATATACGAAACGTAAAGCGTCGGTGATATTATTGTCGCTTAAATACAAGCCTTTAAGGTATTCTCCGAAATAATCTATCGATACGCCCTCGTCGAATCCGAGCATTATGATTCCGCTTTTACTGCGATTCATGCTTCCGATATATTTCTCGTCTCCTCTATTTGAAAAATCGATAAAATCCGCCGACAAGTATGCGGATAAATCGCTTTCGTCAAGTATATACGCCGATTCGCCCGATAAATACCACCATCCCCAATCCGCGCCTATCACGTCGTGCGCGTTGGAAAGCGGAAGTTGTCGTTTCAGTCCGATAAACGCCGCCTCGAAATTTTCAAGCGGCATAACGCCGCCTTTCGCTCGTTTATCCAAATTTTCGGGTATGTCGTTATATGCTATTCTTCGGTTAACAAATAAGGATATCTCCGCGTCGTCTCCCGAGATTTCATACCTCATATAACACACGGGCATAGATAAAAGCTGCAAATCGGCAGGCGGCAAGGGCGAAACGAAACTCACTTTAAGCCGAGCGTTTCCCGCCTTGAATTCGTAATCGGTGGTAAACGCCGTTACGCCTGTATAAAGTTGTTCGGCTTTTTTTACTCCGCAATTTTTAAAGTCCGCGGCATTTCCCAAAAAACAATAGGTTTCTCCCCTCGTTTTTATAAAGCCGTAAATTTTCTTTTCGGCGCCGTACCAGCTTGTTACGTTTACCGAATTAAGTTCCTCTGCCGTAGTCCACAAAGAAAAATTCGGATCTTTAACAAACAGCGGATATGCCGGCAATTTTCTCTCGTTATTTTTCATATTTTATCTCCCCGTTTCCGGTCTGTCTGCAACCTTAGCCATCGGCTCAGCCTTTACGCCTTCCGCTTCGAATAAAAACAATTCTCCGTCTTACGTTTTAACGCCGGAATTATAACGTGAATCGTTTTTTTCGGGCAAATATCTATTTTGTTCGCCTATTGTGTCTATTAATGTCAAAAAAGATTTTTTGTGTTTTTAACAATAAAATCAAATCGGTGCAAATTTTTTAAATAACGCTCTTCGCGCAATTTTTCACTTTTTAACATACAATTAGGTATATCGAAATGCGCTTTTACGCCCGAAGGTACGGTAACGTTCCACGTAAACGTATCGTCTTTGTCGTTGTACTCCCATGCCGATTCGATTAGCCCGTGAACGCTGCGATAAGAAACGCGGACGTCGTGTAAACACTTAAAAAAGTACGGCTTTATTACAACTTCGTCAAAATTAGGTTTTACGGGTTTAATTCCGCCAAGATATTCGAAAAACCAACGCGCGGCGTTACCGACGGCATAGTGATTCAACGAATCTCCGACGCCGACCTTTGCCTCCCACGATTCCGTGGTAGTGCCGCAATTTGCCGTTCCGATCATATTGAGCAAAGACGGATAATTTTCAGCGGTAATCAATCGCAATGCGTCCTCTCCGTATCCGTTATCGCACAAAATTCCGAGAATAAATTCCGTAGACATAAAGCCCGTCATCAAATGATAATTGTCTGCAACGACATAGTTATGCAGCGTTTCGGCAAGCCCTCTTATTTCGCTTTTATCGGCGATTCCGAAAGCCACGGGATACACAATTCCGCCCTGAACCTTCGGGAGATAGTCATGCTGTGAAGGGAGATAGTATTTCTCGTTAAACGCTTTGCGTGCTTTTTCAAATTCGTAACGATATGTTTTTGCATCGCATACGTTTCCGAGAATATCCGCCGTTTCGGCGGCGCATTTAAACATATAGCAATAATACGCCGAACAGAAAAAATCATCCGAAACGCGCTTTCCCGCTTTGTGATCTCCGTACGTAAACGTATTCTCGGAAGGCAGAATTTCGCCGGTTTTCACTTGTTTCTTTCTTGTTTCGATTAGATTTTTTACTTTTTCATAGTTACGGGCGACGACTTCCGTATTACCGTAAAATTTATATAACGTAAGCGGAGTGACATAATTTTCGTCCGCCCAACCGTAGGTATCATCCCCGCCCATTTTCCGACCGTATTCCGTCCAATTTTGTAAAAAACGGTTGTTGTTCATATACCAACAAGCGGTGTTTACAAAAGTTTGAAGGTCGCCGTTCCAAAAATTTTTTTCCCGAGTCGGGCAGTCGGTCGGTCCGGTAACGATATTCGAGCGGTAAGCTCTGCGAACGGCATCCCAAATTTTTGTCAATCCCGTATGCGACGTTTCAAACACTCCCGTCACTTCGAGATCGTTATACATTTCAACTTTTTTTACCGTATTTCGATCATACTCCCCGCTATACCCGCAGACATAAATATATCTAAAACCCGTAAACGTAAATTCGGGAACGTAAGATTCCTCTTCCGCGCCCTTACAAACGTATACGTCGATATTCCGCGCTCCGTAGCGAGCAATTCCGTCTTCCAACGTATCTTTGTAAAAATAAACGTCGCCGTATTCCGTAACGTTTGCCGCGCAACCGCCGTTCTCCGTACATTCGAGAGCCTCGCAATAGCGTATGACCACCCGTTCGCCGTAATTCGTATGTTTCAAAAGCAACTTCACCCGCCCTGAAGAATTCACCCCGAAATCATAGCAGACGGCTCCGCCGGATAATTTAAAAATTTTAACGGCTGTCAATTCGTTTTTAATGCGAACGGGATTATAATCCGTTTCTTTGAACGGAATCTCTTTAAAATAACGTTTTTCGGCATTCGCCCACATACCCGTATCGAAAGACGAACACCAATTTTCAATCTCTAAACGGGCGTCGTAACGCTCCCCGAATTGTATATCGTTTGCAACGCGGGGCGACGCGGTTACATGCCACGTTTCGTCGGTGGAAACGATATAAGTTTCTCCGTCCGAATACTCGATTTCCAGTTGCATTGCCAAAGCGGGAATCTTGTTAAAAAAACTCCCCCACGACTCGCTGTTGTAAAAACCGCTGCCGAGTTCCGCCCCGACAACATTTTTTTCGGGTTTGACAAACTCCGTAACGTCGAATACCCGATATTCGCAAACCGACTCCGCCGAACCGGGAAAGAAACGCCCGTCCGTAACACGTTTTCCGTTGATATACGGAACATACAATCCTTTTGCCGTAGCGAAAAGTATCGCTTTTCTAATCGGTTTTTCAACCGAAAATTCTTTTTTCAGATACGTTGCCCGCACCCGAAGCGACGGATGAAGTTTGCTTCGATTCATTTCGCGTTCGATTGTAAGCGGCTCGGTTTGCCAGTCCGGCGTTTCGTCATTCTGCCCAAAATTACACATGCCGTAGCATTTAAATCCGTCGCCCGTATTGAAAAATTCGGTTTTCCCTCCGGCGTAAACAATTTTCAAACAGCCGCGTACACCTATGAAAAACCGCATCGGATCATCCGATAAAAACCCGCGGACATTCAAATAATTTGTTCCCTTTTCAAGCAACGACGTAACGTTTTTAATTCCGCTAAGATACCATCCGTCGATTTTTTCGGTAAATATTTGCTTGTTTCCGAGAAATATATCTATCGGCAAACTGCTCTGAAATTCCAATTCCGCACTGATTACGGGTTCGGCAAGAACGATCTTTTGCCGCAAATAGTACCTCGTATAGGCAACGGGACCGATCCAATCGCCGAGCGGCAATCCCGCTTCCGGCATTTCTTCCAAAGTACTCAAATAGCTTTCGGACGCGGATATAAACGCCGCTTCGAATCTTTTTTCTTTTCCGTTTTGTTTCACTGTTCACCTGCGCATATATTTTCCATTCTTTCCCACTGTTTTGTTTCTCGCCCTACAACAGATTAGAAATGCGACTCTTCTTCGTAATTTACGTATTCCGCTTCCGAAACGGCAGAAATGATATCGCTTATATGCGATAATCTTGCGCTCTCGGCGTTTCTTTTAAATATTTTTTCAGAATTTCCGACTTAAACCCGTTGTTTTCGATAATTTCCTTATAAAAATACGCGCTCGGCTTCGGAGTACGCCGAAAGTCGTGTTCACGATCGACAGATACAAGCCCGAACTTCGGGATCCAAGAGTACCATTCCCAATTATCTATCAGCGACCAATAAAGATAGCCTCTCACGTCAACCCCGGCGTTAATCGCTTCATGCAACGCAGACAGATATTCCGAAATCCATACGATGCGAAAATCATCATTATCGGCACTTACTCCGTTTTCGGTGATATACACCGGTTTATCTTTCAATCGGTTCAGGCAATGATACATCGCTTCGGGAAAAAATTCTTCAAGATAAAATTCTTTCGGTATCATGCGAAGTTCTTTAAACGGAAATCTCCGTCCGTGCAGATCTTTTTCACGCGTATCGATTATATCGCGCGTATAAAGATTGATCGACCAGAAATCGCTTGTATCCTTTATCTCTTTATCGTATATTCCGCCGACTCCGGGAACGACAAGTTCGCCCGTCCGCATCGCGTGGAAAAAGAACTCATGATTGATGACGTCATACCATTCCTGCGCCGCCATGTCGAATTTATCTCCCTGGCGCTTACCGAACTGTTGCACAAAAGCATGCGCCGTTCCGACAGGCGCGCCCGAATATTTACGGATAAGATGATATGCCCTGCCGTGAAATATCGTACAATTGAATTTGCGCGTTAAATCAGAGTCTTTAACGCCAAGATTCATCTCATTGAAAATATTCCAGAAATCCACATAACGGGCAATCTTCGGAACAATATACTCAAGATAAGTTTCAAAATATTTATAATTTTCCTGCTTTTGCCAATCGCCTTTTTTTTCAAACCAAAGCGGAACGGAAAAATGAACAAGCGTTAAAAAGACTTTTATTCCTTTCTCTTTCAAAAGCGCAAGCTCTCTGACATAATGCTCGGTCGCTTTTTTATCGAATACTCCCTCTTCCGGTTGTATCCGCGACCACTCCACGCTAAGACGAAACGCCTGATGTCCCAAGCTTTTAATCAAGTCGACATCCTCTTCAACCATGTTGTAATGATTGCATGCCTTACCCGAAACTTCTGCCTTCGGATCTTTTTTTAACCATTCCTGTTCTGTATTCCAATTGTTTGAGTGAATGTTGTTTCCTTCTATCTGATGTCCTGCGGTGGCGCTCCCCCACAAAAATCCTTTGGGAAAAGAAAAATCTTTTAATGAAAATATATCTGTCATACTGCTCCTTACTGCTATCCGGAAGAATAGCTTTTTTCTTCTCTGTATTATAACAAAACAACATCATCCGCCGACGCTTTTAACATGAGTTTCAACTACACGGCGGACGATATTGTTACGTTCGTAATTGTTTTTCTTAAACAATCTGTTTTTCTTATTTTTAGCTCTTACGTGATCGCACGATAAATACGTTCGGCTATTTCGTTCATACCCTTATCGCCGGGGTGCGCCGCTACGCCGTTATGCGAAAATTTACCTGCCGCTTTCATCTCATCGTCATTTCCGAGGTCGTGAATTTCCGCAAAAGCATATCCTCTTGCTTTTGCCAACTCCGCCACGAAGTTATCAAACGGCTCGTATTCCCAAAACAAATCGGTCAGAACGATTTTCGCTCCGCTTCTCGAAAATAAATCCGTTAATTCGCCGTAGCATAGTTCGAATTCGCTCAGATATTTATCCAAGCAAGCGTTTTCGCCAAGCCGAACGATGACGTAATCGGCATTAAACCGTAACGCAGCCAAATATTTCGTTGAAAGCAAATTCATATCGCGAGTGCGTTCCCAGTCGCTTAAATTTGCGATGCAACAAGAAACTTTTATGCCTTTCCGATAAAACTTACTTATCAGCTTATGCACATAATCGTTATCTTTTGCCGACGCCGCCATTCCCCAATCGCCGTGCCAACCGAGATTTTCGGCTTTCCCGTGGCGGGTAATCGAATTGCCGAGAAACAATATCTTTATATCTGCGTCTTCCGCCGATTCAAAAGAAATACAATCGCTGTCTGCTGTTTGCCCTGCAGCGGGAACGTCATTACGAATTAAATCTTTGCAAATTTTCATAACCTATTCAGCCTTTGCTTAAGCAAGGACGGATATTACGCATCGGTACTATACTTCCAACGTCATGTCGTCAGACGCAACAAGAATCCCGCTTTCTTTGAAAAATGCTTCGATTTCATAATATTCGCTCCTCGGCGTCTTCGCGCTTTAAAAAATTTATTCTTTGCCGCCGCCAAACGCAATGCCGCCGATGAAATACTTCTGGCACATCACGTATACGATAATCAACGGCAGCAGCGCCATCAACGTAAGCGCGCATTTCACGTTGTACCCGCCGTCGCCTTTCGAAAGATACGAAATGAGATTGTTCAGCGAAAGCTGCAACGTCCACAACGATTCGTCGCCCGTGCCGAGATACAGCAACGCGCCCGAATAATTGTTATATCCGCCTGCAAAGCCGAAGATAAACTGCGCGATGATGGCGGGCTTGGAAAGCGGAATGATAATCTTGAAAAAGATTTGCCAGAAATTCATTCCGTCCATCTGCGCCGCTTCGATCATCTCCGTGGAAATACTGTCGATATACGGCCGCAGAAAGAAAATCGTTCCCGCACTGCCGAAAAGCCCCGGAATAATCAGCGGCAACACGCTTGCCCCGCCTTCCGTCCAGCCGATTTGCTGATAGAACATATACGAAACGAAGCTGAACGCGCCGAGCGGTATGAACATGGTGGTAACCGTGATCATAAACAGCGTATTTTTCGCAGGGAATCTGTTTTTCGAATAGCAATACGATACCAGACACGACATGAACAAGCCCGAAACCAGCGGTATCAGCGTAATCCACATGGAATTGATAAAGCCGCGTAACAGCGACGGAATTCCGTCTACCGCGTACGGATCTTCGAGAAACACCGCCTGATACCCTTCCAGCGAGAAATGCGAAGGAAACCAGATATAGCTGCTTGCTTCCAGATATTCGGAATCCGGCGTAAACGACGTAACGATGATTACAAGAAACGGAGCCATTAAAAACAGCGTATAAATTCCGAGTATCGTGTAGATGATCGCCGTACCCGCAGCGCCGCGTTTATTGCCGATTTTGCCCGATTTTTTCGTGCTTTTCTTCACTGCGGAAGCTTCGGCAACTTCCGTCGCCTGCATACTTTGCACAAATTCTTCGCTCATCGGTTAGCCTCCTCCGCTTTATCGCGCAATTTTATGAAAACAAACGAAAAAGCAAACATGACGACGAACAACATCCAGCTCATTACCGCCGCATATTCCATTTCGCTGCTTTCTACGCCTTGCAGATAGATATAGTACATAACGGTAAGCCCCGCGTCCTCCGGTCCCGCAACCTGCGTCCACTGAACGGGCGCAAGCACCGTAACCTGATCGAATACGGTAAGCCCCGCCGTGATGCCGGCAAGAATCAGAAAGTATGTAACGGATTTGATTCCCGGAAACGTGATGTACCAGAATTTCTGAAATCCGTTTGCGCCGTCGATAGAAGCCGCTTCGTATAACGCGGGATTCACGTTTTTCAGCGCGGCTTTATACATTACGATGCCGTAGCAGGGCGCCGTCCACAAAATGGTTACAAACACCGCCCAGGTAAGCGTATGCGGATTATCCACGTTGTTCAGCCAGTTGATGTTCGTGTGCAGAATCGCGTTGAGAATACCGTTTTTATACGCGAATATCCACGACCACATTACCGATACGGCAATGGAGGAACAGATATAAGGGATAAAGAACAGCACCTGAAATACTTTCGCGCCCTTGATTTTCTGCTCTAACAAATAAGCGATCAATAGCGCAATCGAAAGCGAAACGATCTGCGCGCACGCCAGCCACAACGTAACCCCCCACGATTTCCAGAACCTCGGATCGTTAAAAACGCCGTGGTGAAATTCACCGTAAGCGTCGGTGTACCCGATGAAGTTTTCGAAATTGTTCCAATGCATCGTGGACAAATTGTTTTTACGCATGTCCGTGAACATGGAAACAAACGAAATCAGAATGGGAAAACCATTGAAAATCACGTACGCGGCAAGCGGAATCAGAACAATGGCAAAACACATCCATTGCGTGGCGTTCCATTTTTTCTTCCGCTCGTCCCGCGCGTTCTTATTTTTTTCTTCCGCTGCGATTTCTTCAGCGTTCGTTTTTGTCATTATTATTTACTTCCTTACAATTCTTGTCAGCATAGCGTTGGTAGCGTTTGCCGCGGACTGAGAATGTTTTTCGCTGAATGACGTTACCGTCATCGTGCCGTAACGCACCTTAGAGTTGAAATCGATAGACCAGTTGGTTACCCAGCTGCCGTCCTCGAAATATCCCCAGTCGCCTACGCCGTAGTTCTGGTAATTCTGCGCAGCCACCCAGATATCATAGCCGGAGGAAACGCTCTCGTTTTTCAGGAACGCGTCGCTGAACGCTACCGACGTGTTGGCGGGAATATACGTTTTGCTTTCCGCAAGATACGTCTGCCCGTCCGTGCCGCTTGCCCACGAGATGAAATTCCAGCTTGCCTGCCACAGCGAAGAATCCGAATTGGAAGGAATTACCAGCGCAACAGCGGAAGACGCCGCGCCCGTGGAAGCGCCGACGATCGCCGTGCCGTTTACCTTTTTCAGTTCGCCGGTATACGCTTCGCCGTCGTACGTTTTACCGATAACTTTCAGATACTCGTTGGCGAAACCGCTCTTACCCTCTTTCTGATAGGTGCTGCCGCCCTCGTATTCGCGATACTGTTCGCTTAAACACATATCGAAATCGGCCATTTTCTGGCTTTGCGAGAAGCTGTCGGGAAGATTGCCGAAAACTCCTCTGCCCATCGCCGTATTGCCGGTGAAAAGCCCGTTGACCACGTTGCTTACGTCCGGTTCGGAAATGCCGTAACCGTTCATGCCGGCATCTACGCTTCTGTCCGTGCGCACGGAAAGTTTCAAAAATTCGCAAAGCGCATCGTACATCGAAGGCAATTCGTACAAGCCGTCCACGGAAGAAGCGGCTTTTTTATCTTCGTATTCGATAATCTCGCCCGCCGCATACGATTTTCCGTTTACCGTTACCGCTTTCGTGGCAAGATAGTTTTTGCTTGTATCCGTCAGCGTGAAATCGTACTTTTCGCCGTTGTATTGCACAACGTCGCCGCCCACCGACCAGCCGTAGTTGAACCAGTATTCGGAAACATAGCCGTATTTCGTGGGCGAAGAGGCGTTGTAATCTTTCGTGAAACACTTAAAAAGATAGCGCTGTTCTTCCCAGTTCATCGCAATGCGGTTATTGAATACTTTATACACCGTTTCTCCGGCAAGGTTTACCGACGACTCCGCGCCCTCGAACGGCGCCGAAGCATATTCCGCATAGCCGTGCGGCTGCAGATTCGGATATTTTTCGGCAAGCGCTTCTTCTTCGCAGGAAATCACGTTAATTCCCGCATTTTTAAACGCCTTTTTATTGAAATAATTCACCTGCATATCCGCAGCGAACGGAATCCCGCGAATGTCCTGCCCTGCGCCCGCAACGTTTTTCTCCGTTTCGGAATAGGTAAGGCGGAACGTGTTGCTTGCGCTTACGGGGAAAGAAGAAAGATCGAAATCCTTATCCTGCGCCACATAATTATTGAGATTGAGAAAATACCCCATGCCGTCCGCGGAAGAACGATCGGAGGAAATTGCGTACTGACGGTACACCTGATCGCTGACCATCATTACGTTGGGCGCGTTGCGCGAGGACTGCTTAAAATAGTTTTCGCCCTTTGTGGAAACGCCCGAACTCGGCTTTAACGTAACGTATACGCCGTCCGTTTTACCCTGCCCTTCGTTATAGGCTTTTACCATTTTTTCAAATGCAGGCTTGCTTGTAGCGCCCGCGTCGGCAAGGAATACGATTTCCGTTCTGCCCTCGGCGTCGGGATTCGGCTTTTTGCCGCATGCCGCCATCGCGCTTAAAGACGAGAGCAGGATTGCCGAAGTGGCAAGACTAAGAATTTTTTTCGTTTTCATTTTCTTTCTCCTTCAATATTTGTATACCCCGGTTGCGGGGCTTTTATACGGCGGGAAGCGGGAAACGTTTCCGTCGCCCGCAACTCGCTATTGATTTTTGTTATATTTATATTATACCCGATTTCATGGAAACGTTAAACAAGTTTGGCAAGTACAGCCTCGGAAGTAGCGCCGTAAGAATATCCCGTAGCCGAAGCGGTATAAGCGCCTTCTTTGTCTTTAAAGAAATGCACGCCGACAATGGTTATTTCTTTCTTTTTAAGTTCCGGCGCGGCTGTAAAGGTATAAAGCGCTGTACCGCTTTCAATCGCGCTTTCAAGCGCGGCTTTCGTTGCGCCGACATAAACTTCAACGTACCCCGTTTTCGCGTCGCGGTGATAAGCAAGATACAATCCATCGCCCGTCAGCGCGCTTACAAACTCTGCGGAAAGATCTGTTCCGTTCCAGCTATCTGTTTCCTGTAACGTCCATTTATTGTTCTGATACAAAATCGACTTCACATAGCCCGGCCCATTGTCATTGCCGTTATGCCATGCCGTAAATCCGATACGTACTTCGCCCGTATAGCCTGCGTTTACTTTTACTTTCATCTCCTGCCATACGTCGCCCGTAAGATTTACGCTGTTATTATATTGCCTGTCATCGCTGCCGGTCTTTTCCAGCGCCGTATTGTAAGCCGCCGTATCTTCGGTTACTTCAAAATTCCACTCGCGCGTCGTCGAACCTTTGAAACCGAAATAGTAGAAACCCGCTTCGCACTCCATATCGGCATATTTGGCGGCATAACTCTTAAATCCTACACATTCGCCGTTCAGGTACGCGTAGAATACCGCGCCGTCGCGAAGCACCGTCAATTTCAAAGTACCCGCGTTGAGCGCGTCTTTAAAATCCGTACGACTTGAAAAATTCACCAATTCATCCCAGTTGCCGCCCTCCGCAAGGTCGAGCGAACCGTTTAAACCGACTCCATGCTTAGCCCAGAATTGGCCATATTTGGCTTGCCCGTCGTTTCGCAAAAATTGTTCGCCTTCCGTCTGCATTGCGGCTATGCCTTTATAAGCGCCGCCGTCTTTAAAACGGAAAATTACGCCCTGAGTGCCGTTGCCACCGTTACTGTTCCAATCTTTTTGAAGAACTACGGAAAACGCTACTTTCTTGTAGGTTTTCTTGGAAAAGATGAACTGCATATCGTTATCCAACGTAATTTTCCCGTCGTTCTGCTTCGAAAAATCTCTCACCGCACCCCAGCCTTCCATGCCGGGGGTAGTTGCGAACGCGTCGTATTCCAGCGTAAGCGCGCTTTCGTTCTTTGCGCCTGCCGTTATTTTCAGTTCGCCGTTCAGATAATTGTTCGTTTTCACGGAATACGTGCCTGCGGGAAGGTTTGCCGCAGTAATTTTTCCGCCCGCTACGGTAGCCGTCGTTTGTTTTCCGTCTTTTTCCAGCGTAATCACCGTGCCGTTTTCCATCGCCGCAAGACTGCCGTATTTATGGCTCTTGATTTCCGCCGACAAATCGCCCGCATATTTCAAAGGCGCGGTTACCACGTTGTTCGCCGAATCCATCAGCGTAATTGTTTCCGCCGTGCCGTTGTAAGCTTCGGCTAAATCGATTTTTCCGTTTTTAACGTCGCCGATTTTCTTCGCGCCGATATATGCCGCCGTGTAGCCACTGTATGTAGCGGTAAGCTCCGATACGTCTATTGCTTTCGCGTCGGTATACAGCAATGCGGAAGCGTTCGTTTCTTCCTGTACGGTGCCGAGGTATTTTTCCACGTCCTCCTGATTTACAGAGCCTGCCGTAAGCGCCGCATAAGCTACGGAACGCATGCTGCGCACGTTATCGTTGCTTTCGGCTGCCACCGCGGCCTTCCAATCGTTACCGATAACCAGATAGCATTTTGCTTCCAGTTCTACGGTTGCCGCGTTCAGCAACAGGCTTTCTTCAAGCGCGCTGTACGTAACTCGCGCAATTACGGTATATTCGCCGTCTTTCGCCGATACGCCGGCAAGATTATATTCAAATTCCATCGCTTTTTCCGCGCCGTGCGTTGCGCCGAGGTCTGCGCGGTTTACGATAGTTACTAATTTTACTTCTTTATCGCCTGCGGTTTCTTTAGCCGCGTTGTATCTGCTTTCGGAAATATGCGTAGAAAACCGCACGCCCGCCTTATCGTCGATACGTACGGAAGCGCCGTTTTCCATATAAAAATCGCTTGTTGCGTTTGCGGCGCAGGCTTTCTCGCCGCCGTTTATCCCCATACCTACCGCAAAAGCGCAAAGGGACAAGGACATCACGGATAACGCGCCTATCATTTTACTTTTTTTCATCTTTTCTTTCCTCCCTTACTCCGTTTCACCGGGCATATCGCCCACGGAATCCAACCAGTCCCGATTAAAATCTTTCGTCGATTCCACCGATGTGGAAATCAGGTCGCGTTGCGCAATTCCGACTATCCGAACCGTCGGCTGTTCATACTTTCCTTTCATTTTAAATCCTCCCTTTTGATAAATTTTTCTGCGTGCGGTTGCGGCGGCTTCCCGCCGCAACCGACGCGCAAATAAACATTAAAATATATTATTCAAACAATAAAACAGCCTTTTAAAGTTTTGCAAGCACCGCCTCGGAAGTAGCGCCGTAAGAATATCCCGTAGCCGATGCGGTATAATCGCCTCTCCAGAAAAGCACGCCGACAACGGTTATTTCTTTCTTTTTAAGTTCCGGCTCGGCAGTAAAGGTATAAACCGCGATACCGTCTTTAATCGCGCTTTCAAGCGCGGCTTTCGTTGCGCCGGCATAAACTTTCACGAACCCCGTTGCCGCGTCGCGGTGATAAGCAAGATACAATCCCTCGCCCGTCAGCGCGCTTGCAAACTCTTCGGAAAGCTTTGTTCCGTGCCAGCTATCTGTTTCCTGTATCCACCAATTACCTTCCTGACACAAAATCGACTTAACATATCCCGCATTAGCGCCGTTATGCCATGCCGTAAAACCGATACGTACTTCGCCCGTATAGCCTTCGTTTACTTTTAATTTCATCGCCTGCCATACGTCGCCCGTAAGATTTACGTTGTTATTATATTGCTTTTCATTGCTATCGGTCTTTTCCAGCGCCGTATTGTAAGCGGAAATATCCGATCGGATATCGAATTTCCAGGTAGCGTTCGTTTTGCTGTCGAAATCGAAAAAGCCTGCCTGCACCGTCATGGAAGCGTAAGATTCATCGAGAACGACCGAGCCGCCCGGAATCTTCTCGCCGTTTACGTATACCGTAAGAATGTTTCCGGAACGAACCACCGTAAGCTGCAAGCCGTCCGCGCTTTCAAACGCCGTGTTCTGCGCTTCCGTCAAGGGGTTCTGGTAATCAAGCCACTGATCTTTCGCCGTAACCATACCCCACAGGGCATTGCTTGCCATCCATTGCAACTTATATTTGCCGTCGCTCATTTTTTCGCTGCGCGTAATCATATATTTGCCGTCGGAAAATTTCAGAACAATGCCTTGCACGTCCTGTCCGTGCGTGGAATTGCCTTTTTTAATCCACAGAGAAGTCGCCACGTCGTTATACTTTTCGCGCGAAATTACGTTGAGCGTATTGCCTTTTATTGAGATTGTGGGATTCTCGTCGTTCACGTGCGAAAAATCGTGCTGTGCTTCGTCCCAACCGTTAAGCAAATCGAATACCTTATACTGCAATTCTATATCGCTTGTATATTCGGTATCTTTCTCAATGGTAATCGACGCAAAGTAATCTTCGCCGTAGGAAAGTTTATATGTGCCGGCAACCATTTTCGGCAATGAAATTTTGCCGCCCTTTACGGTGTATTCGCCCGATGATACGCCGCCTTCGATTTTTACTTTCTGCCCGTCGGCAAGCTGCGTAACCACGCCTTTGGCTTTTGTTCTCACCGCAGCGTTCAACGAACCCGCGGGAATTTTTGCTTCCAGTTCCGCCGTATCTTCGGTTACTTCAAAATTCCACTCGCGCATCGTCGTCGTACGACTGAAGTCGAAGTAATAGAAACCCGCTTCGCACTCCATATCGGCATATTTGGCGGCATAACTCTTACATCCTACGTATTCGCCGTTCAGGTACGCGTAGAATACCGCGCCGTCGCGAAGCACCGTCAATTTCAAAGTTCCCGCATTAAGCGCGTCTTTCAAATCCGTACGGCTTGCAAAATCCACCAAGGTATCCCAGCTGCTGCCCTCCGCAAGATCGAGCGAGCCGTTTAAGCCGACGCCCTGCTTATTCCACCATATGGCGTAATCGGTTTGCCCGTCGCTCTGCAATTTCTTTTCGCCTTCCGTCTGCATTGCGGCTATGCCTTTATATTCGTCGCCGTCTTTAAAACGGAAAATTACGCCCTGTCTGCCGGCTTTTCCGGCACTGTTCCAGTCGCTCTGAAGCGTAACGGTAAACGCTACTTTGTTGTAGGTTTTCTTGGAAAAGATGAACTGCAAATCGTTATTCAGACCGATAATGTTTTTATCCAGTTGCGAATAATCGCTTTGGCCCCAGCCTTCCATACCGGGGGTAGAAGCATAGGCGATATACACCAGCTTCGCGTCGCGCAACGTGCCGTTTGTTGCGTTAAACGCTATGGAATCGCTGATATATCCGTCTTTCGCAATCGTGAGAGTGTACGCTTTTTCGCTCTGGGGAATTTTGAAAGAATACGTGCCGTCTGTATTGAACGTAGGATTGATTTTTACGGTCGTATTGCCGGCTACGTCGGTAAGAGTAAGCGTTACGCCCTCATAATCGGTTTCAAGAGCCCCGTCATTGTAAATTTTCAAAGAGCCGCGCACTTCCGTCATCGCCATCGTTGCGCCGCATTCGCAAACGCCGTCGTCATTGAAAGAGTGCGTCGTTTTGCGGGTTTTGAAGCCGTCGGCACATTCCTGCCAATGATACTCGTCATTATGCTTCCATTCGTATACGTGCGTGTGCTGCGCGCCGCATTCGCACTTATAATCGTTTTCCGCATTGAAGAAGTGATCGATATGCGTGCTCTCCGCGCCGTCCGCTTCGCATACTTTCCAGTGCTGCGTATCGTTATATGCCCACTTCGTGTACTCATGTACGTGTCCGTCGTCGCCGGCGCAGGCGGAAAAACCGCCCATCGCCAACGCAAGCATCATTGCAGCCGCTACAGATCCGATCAGTTTGTTTTTTCTCATTTCCTTTTCCTTCCTTCCTTGAATTTTTTATCGTTTTAAAACGAAATATTTTTTACAATTTTTACCTGCTTATTTTATTTTGCGAATTCGGCTTCCACCGCTACGTCCGCCGTGGGATTTGCAAGGGTAAGAACTCCTATGTCGCCCGACCAACGTACTTTTTCCAGTGCGTTTTCGCCGTTTACGGTAAGCTTCGTAAGCTTGGAACCGTTCAGACAAAAAATCTTCAGTTCGCCGTTGTGCCCTTTGAAAATTTCGTTCTTTCCGTTCACCCCGACGATAGAGCCCAACGTTTTATCGCCCGTTACGGTTACGTTTACATTGTAAGTCTCCAAGCCGTTTTTACCGAACGTCAGCCAGGTATTCGGTTTGCCCCAGTCGTAATTATCCGAATAATCGGCAATCCATTGCGAATAAACGCGGGCAAGCTGATGATTCGTTTGATTATAATCAAGCGAAATGATATGCACCGGATTGAGCGCGATTTCCATTTCTTCTGAAAATTCGTAACCCATTTTTTCGAGATAGCCTTTCGAAAGAAATACTTCGTACGAATATCCGTAGCAGGTATCCGAGTTTACTTTGCCGCCCTTCGTTTTTGCTGCGGCTATCGGGGCGATATCGTTCGGCGCGTAAGCGGATTTCCAATCCCATCTGGCGGGAACGCGGCTGCGGACGGAAAAATCGCCGTTCGCCATAAGATCCAGCTCAAACGTTTTCTTCGTCAAATCCGTTTCGCTTGCCATATCCATATACAATTCGATACAGCTGTTGCAATAGCTGGCGCGATTCGGGTTTACATAAATTCTCGAACCGTTTTCTTCCACGTCTACGGCAATATACACGCCCTTAGCCGTAATTGCGGTGCCCACGCGGATTATCGAAGTTTTCTCGCTGTCCGGGCGGTCGATAGCGTCCAGCCAATTGATATTTTCGTATACGCTGTCGTTAAATTCGCCGTCAATCTTTACGCCCTCGTCCATTTCCGCCTGTACTGCGGGCGTATTAGCCCAGCGGTAAGTGTTTTCATCGGGTACGTAGGTATCTTTCGCTTCGCCGCCCCCGCACGAGCCGAACGTAACGGCTACGCACGAGGAAATAAGCGCGCATGCAAGCATTGCGGATAATTTCTTGTTGTTTTTCATCTTCTTCATCTCCCCAGAATACGGATTTCGGATAAACCGACTTTCTCCTGCCCTTCGGGCACGCTCACCGTAATTTTCACGGATTTCGCTTTCAGTTCGTTGAATTCGCTTACCGCTGCGGCTCCGGACATGATATAGGTATATTTGCCCGAAAATTCGCTCTTGCTGCAATACTGATCTGTATCGAACGCAATATTTTTAATCACTTTCGTTATCGTCGTACCGTCCGCCTGTTCGCAGGTAAATTCTACTCTGGCATTAAGGAACATGGCTTCGACGTCTTTCGAATTGTAAATCATCAACGCGCGGATGGTTTTCGCTTCGGCAAAATCAAACGTAAACGAGGTGGTTTTCGTAATTGCGGTTTCTTTTACGAAATCGGCAAAACCGAACATTTTCTGCATACTTAAAAGTCCGTCCGTCAGCGCGCCTACGTCCGTAGCCTCGGTATCGGCGGTAACCGTCGCTTCGCCTGCGATGTTTTTATATTTCGAATACGTCTCGGGCAGCGGCTGCACGGAATCGGTAGGTCCGTTCGCATACATTACGTCCAGCCCGTCTTTATTCTTTATCCATTTAATTTCATCAATCGCGGTATATCTGTCCGCGCCCGCCGTTTCGTAATCTCTGTGGCGATGATATACGATAAACGTCTGATTCCCCGCGGTTACAAAGCTGTGATGTCCCGTGCCGGAAGGCGCCTGCGTAGAAGTTTCTCCTGCGGGCTGACTTTCTACCGCCAGCGCGCTGAGCAACAAACCGCCCTCTTCTTCCGTGAGTTTGCGGAACGGACCGAGGGGGCTGTCCGCAACAGCCTGACCGATCTGGTAATCGCTTGTACCGTATGAGTTTACGGAAAACGAAAGATAATACTTGCCGTTGTGCTTCATAACGGCAGGACCTTCGTTAATCGTGTTGCCGCTGTTTTCGTAGGTAACGCGCGCAACTCTTTCGTTATCGCGGTTAAATTTCAGATAATCTTCCACCGTATAATAGCAGGGGTGCGCAATAAAACGGAAGGTATTCCACTTCGGTTTCAGCCAGTTTTCCATTTCCATTACGGCAAGACCTACCTGCCCCGCCGCTTTATCGCACACGATATACAGATATTTCCGATTCGTATCTGGATCGACGTACGGATGCGGATCGATGGAGGCCAGCGTGCCGCCGTTCAAAACCATGGGCAACGAATAATTTTCGGAATCGTATGCGTGCTCGTACGCGTAAATGAAATCCTCGGGATCAAACGCGAGATACTTCGCATAATACTGCGGGAAAGCGCGCGCGTATTCCACGCCGTCCTGTTCTACCGTCGTTTTATAATCGTCGCGGTTTTCATCGGTGATGGCGATACCCGCGGTAGTATTGTAATCGTGCACGTTGCCCTCGCCACAGCTTTCGGGATTCGTGAAATCGATTAAATTGAAAGGCCCTGCGGGCGAAGCGGAAGATGCCACATACATATTGTATTTCGAATGAAGGCTGTCGCTCATCGGAGCGTACGCCCCGCCGCCGTATTGTACGGAATTATCCGCCGCGGGCGAAGCGCTGAAATACATATAATACGTCTGCGTTGTTTCGTCGTACACAACTTCGCTTGCCCAGACGTCCTGAGTAATCGCTTTATCCGCGTCCGTCCCCGTGAGTCCCGCGTTCAGCGTGGTACCCGCTTCTTCCCAATCCGTCAGATTTTCCGAACGCCATGCGCGCATATACGCGTCCGTAGCATACAGATAATAGTAGCCGTCGCGCGAAGTGTTATCGAGAACGAACGGATCGGGATTGCCGTACTGATGATAATTCGCATAGAACAGCGCCTTATTGTACTTTGTGCGTCCGCTTTCGTCGTACGTAGTACCCTGATAATCGGATACTTCGTAATAAGTAGCCCCCGAAGCGGAAGAACATGCGGAAAACGCAAGTCCCGTGCCTACGGTGGCAGCCAACAACATTGCCGTGATTTTCTTCTTCATCACAATCCTCCATAAATTTCTGTTGCTGCTTGTGTTTATTACACAAGCAGCAATAACAGTCGACTGTTATTGCTTTCGGGCATCCCGATCGGTTTTGTTCCGTACGGAAAACGCCTTTTCTTTCTTCTCGTTTATATTATAATTCTTTTCCGTGAAAAAATCAATATCAAAAGTCCGTTGTTTTGTTACAAAAATCGCCGGAATCGATTGTTCCGGGCGATTGCTGATTCATTTATATTAATCCGCTTCCGGTTTCGGAAGTTTTTTATAACAGAAATTCCGTTTATAGCTGCGGTAAAACGTTACCATATTGTTAAACCCGCAGGAAAACGCCACGTCTGCCACCGACCGGGCTTTATTTTCAGGCATATGCAACAGCTGCACGGCTTTTTGTATGCGCACGTCGTTTACAAAAATGCGCAAATCGCAGTTGATTCCTTTTGAAATTCTGCGGGAAAAAACTTTCGGCGACATGAAAAAGTGCCGGGAAAGCGTTTCCAGCGTAAGCTCCTCGGCATAATGCTCATAAATGTATTGCACTGCCTGCGAAACAAGATCGTTATCGCTTTCCGTAGCGGGCACCGAGGGGATCAGTCCGTAAAAATCAATGATATCCGCAAAAAGAGAGCATACGAAACCCGTTTTCTTTAAATCCGACCACTTTCCGCCGCTTGCCATCACTTTTTTGATTTGCGAGATAATGGTTGCGTTCTGCTTGCGTTCAAGCAGCCATCTCGGCAATTTCCGATTCGGATACAGCTGCTTGAAATCGCGTACGTAATCCGTTCCCACGTGAAAATAAAAAATTTCCGCCTCGCCGTCGATTTCGTAGCTGTGGCTTTCAAAGCCGTTGATTACCGCAATCTGACCTTCTTTCAAAGTACAGCTTTCGCCTGCGACGGTAACGTAAACCGCGCCTTTCACCACGCCGTAAATTTCGATATTCCGATGAAAGTGAATATAGTACCCGCGGCTGACGTACTGTTCGGCAATAAATCTTTTTACATAGTCGCGTTCCGCTTCGTATTGCAGTTCCGTATTTTCCTGTTTATTTCCCGACATGAATACCTCCTTCCGCGTATCCCGCGTTTAATCGGAATCCATCTTTTCTTCTTCCGCCTCTTCGCGCGCTTCCTTTCTGCGCTTTGCAAAAACGTAAATATTTTGCTCTATGGCGCGGAACACGGCAAGCCCGATATATAAACCCGCACCAAGCCAGAAAGCGGCCGTGCGGGAAAGGAAAAACGCACCGACAAACGAAGCGATCGCCGCCGTTACGCCCGAAAACAGCCAGAACGTAGCGAAACTTTTAAACGCCGAGCCGTATTCCTTCAGGTCCGCGCATCTGCCTATCCAGCCGCATACGGAAATCAACAGCGACGAAACGATCCACGTGATAAGCGCAAACATCGCCACGCGCACGAGATACAAAAAGTAATTTACGGCGACGATATCGGAAGAAGCGGCGTGCATTGCCGCAAACAACTCGTCATACCCCGCGGGCGAATCCGCCGTGAGATCGGGCATATCTTTAAAATAGCCGTTCACGCTTACCGTTACGCCGGAATCGGTAGTGAAATAACAAAAATAAATATTTTGAAGAATCACCACGAAGTTATCGTATTTTAAATCGCCGTTTTTATCCGCGGCAAGATACGTGTTCATGTAATACGAACGCATCGTGGGCGCTTTGCCGTACCGCTCGATCTTAGAAAGGTCGGAATAATACGCCGAAACGTACAATTCGTACGCCGCGTTGTAATTTTTTTCGGGAAGCTCTCCCGCGTCGTTCAAAAGCGCGCGGCATTTTTCTTTCGCCGCTTTATCATCGCATTCCGCGCCGAGTATCCACGCTGCGTAGCCCTCCGCTTTTTCCTTGGTAAGCACAAGCGCGGAAGAAGAATAGTTCACCTTCACGGAATAATTCTTCTTTTCCTTTTCGCTTAAACTTCTCCATTCTTCGGCGGAATATTCCTTTCCGTTCAATACGTAAGTCAGCGTAAAATCGTTGTAAGTCGTCGCTTCGTCGCGCGTATCGATAATCAGATTATACCCGTTCAGCGAATATACCGCGGCGTCGGCATCGTTTGCGAACGTATCGATCGCCGCGTTGTTTTCGCCGCGGATGCTTGCGCGCGCCTTTCCCTCTTTCACCTCCACCGTTACCGCATTGTCCGCCGCCTTATACAAAAATTCGCGGAAGCTTCCCGCTTTTTTATAAAGCGGCGAAAACGAAGCCGCGCTGCCCGCGGTTAAACCGCAGAAAAACAACGTCAGTCCCAGCAGAAAGGACAAAATCCCCTGCCACAAACCGCGCCGCCTGCTTTCTTCCGCAAGCGGATTAGAAAAGAAAGATAAAAAGAAATATTTTATCGCCGATTTTACGAACATTTCAACCTCCGTGGCCGGAGGAAAAGTTTGTTTCCGTCCGGCTGACCGCATCGCTTGATTTTCCGACGCTTTTTCTCAATCCGTAACGACGATTTTTGTCGTTTTGAAATTTTTTCCGTCGCCCGAAACAAACAACGTGAATTCGCCCGCGTCTACGGTGTTTTTCAGCTCGTCGCTCATATAGCCGAGCGATTCCGCCGCCACTTTAAACGCAACTTTCTTCGTTTCGCCCGCAGGTACCGTCGCCCGCTTGAAATCAAGTAAAGTATGCGCAGGCGTAAGTTTTTTACATACTTCGTCGCGGAAATACAGCTGAACGATTTCTTCGCCGTCCGTTTTGCTCTCGTTCGTTATTTCGCACGTCAGCTCAAACGTTTCGTTTTTGCGTATCTCTTTTTGCGATACTTCCGGCGCGCCGTAGCGGAATTTCGAATAAGAAAGACCGTAGCCGAACGGATACAAGCACCCGGCGGGCACGTCCATATACTTGCCGCCGTGCCAGTAATCGTACTGATCGTAATAGCAAGGCAACGCCGCCGAATCGTACGGGAAAGAAATCGGCAGTTTTCCGCTGAAATTCTCGTTTCCGCATAACAGCGCGGCTACCGCTTTGCCGCAAAGATCGCCGCCGTTGAAGCATTGCACCAACGCGCCGCACGCAGATTTCAAAGTTGTTAAAACCAGCGGTTTTCCGCTGACGACAACGCCGATAAACGGCTTGTTCAGCGCGGCTACGGCGCCGGCAAGTTCGTTTTGCCTGCCGTATAAATCAAGTTTAGCCCGGTCTTTTCCCTCGCCGTTTTCTTTTAAGTTGTCGCCGAATACGCCGATGACGACGTCCGCGTTCTTCGCCGCTTCGATCGCCGCCGCAAACAGTTTATCGCTTTCCTCCGCGGATATCTCTTCTTCGATGACGCAACCTTTCTCATAAACGATTCCGGCGTTTGAAAATTCTTCTTTCACGCCGCGAAGCACGGTATAGATGTTTTCTGTAGGCTCGGCGGCGGGGTTCGGGTCCGGGTGAGAAACATACGTCCAGTCGCCGTACTGCGCCTGCCAGTCGTCCGCGTTCGGTCCGATGACCGCGATTTTACGGATTTTCTTTTTATCGAGCGGCAACGCTCCGTTGTTTTCAAGAAGCACCGTGCTTTCCACAGCCGCGCGGTAATTGATTCTTTTATGCGCTTCGCAACCGATTACGCTGCGCGGCGGGCATTTTCTGCTTCCGTCCAGAATCCCCAGCCGCTGTTTTACGCGCAAAATCCGGCGTACCGAATCGTTGAGCGTTGCTTCCGATATCTTCCCGTTTTTCACCGCAGCCAAAGCCCCTTCGAAATAATCGGGGCTGTTCATGCTCATATCGTTGCCCGCGTTCATGCCCGCGGCTGCCGCTTCCTCTATGTTTCCGGAATAGCGCTGCCCCCCGATCAACGAATCGTAATTGTACCAGTCGGTAACCACAAACCCGTCGAAACCGAGTTCGTCTTTTAAAATTTCGCGCAGATAGCGTTTATTCGCCGTCAAAGGCGTGCCGTCTATCGAGCCGTAACCCGTCATAAACGTATCGCAACCGGCTTCCGCTGCGGCGGCGAACGGCTTTAAAAAGATTTCGCGCGCTTTCCGCTCGGTGATTTCCGTATCGTAAGAATCTCTTCCGCCCGTGGCTTCGCCGTACGCAAGATAGTGTTTCGCGCACGCCGCCGTGAGATTGTCCGTCTGATATCCGCGAATAATCGCCGCGCCAAGCCGCGATACCACCGTTTTATCTTCACCGAACGTTTCATCCACTCTGCCCCAGCGCAAATCTCTGCCGATGCAAAGCACGGGCGAAAACACCCAGTCCAGCCCGTCTGCGGCAACTTCTTCCGCCGTCGCGTGCCCGATTTCTTCCGTAAGCGTTTCGTCAAACGTACACGCTACGGCAAGCTGCGAGGGGAAAACCGTTGCGCCGCGAAGCAGCGCGTGCCCGTGTATCGCGTCGATACCGAACATCGGCAGAATGCCCAGCCGACTGTTTTTAGCCGCGTTTATGTATTTTTCCGTATCTTTGCCCAGCACGTGCAGGTACGAACCGAGCACGCCTTTTTGCACCGTCTCTTCGAATTTTTCCGCCGACATCGACTGATAGGAAAGCTGCAACGTCTGCGCAACCTTTTCTTCCGTCGTCATTTTTTCAATCAGTTCTTCGATTTGCTTTTCTTTGTCGTTAATATCCATAACCAATCCTTTACTCCCCGCATCTGCCGTTGAAAAACGTCAGCGGAACGTACATTTTTTCGCCTCTGCCGTTCACGGAAATTTCCAGAACGATTTCTGTTTTTGCCGTATAGGGGCCGTGCGGCGTAAACGTAAAATCAATCGAATTCACATTGCTGCTGCCGTGCCAGTGTTCCAGCCCTACGCATTGTTCTTTGCCGCCTTTTACTTCCCACGTTTCCGGAATTCCGAGATAGCGCAGTTTCAGATATTGCGGCGTATAAAGATTGTTTACGAAAGTAAGTTCCAGCGTTTTTTCCGCTCCGTCCGTAATCAGAACGCGCGTATCGTCATAAGTTACTTTTACGGTAAGCCCGCGAAAATGGAACCGCACCGTACGCCCCTGTTCCGCAAGCAACTCCGCGAAATCTTCATGCTTGTTGCAACGGAACGCGCCTTTTCTGTACCTGAATTCCGCAACCGGCTCTATCGTATATTCTCCGTTTTCGCCGAAACGGCAATAGTCCTGCAATACTACGGGCGTTTGCCTTACGATGCGATCGCAAAGTTCCGGAATCGTTTTCGGTAAAAATACGTTGTCGGTGCGAAGCGTACACGTAGCGATTTGCTGCGAGCAGGCTTTCTTCCATTTTTCGGGCAAATTGCTTTCGCCTGCGATAATACCTAAAACAGAGCCGAGCGTTCCCGCCGTGCAATCGCTGTCCTCTCCGCAATTCACCGCAAGGCACACCGATTTTGCAAAATCGCCCTCGCCGTAATACCAGCCGAGCAGTACGATGCCGATTGCGGCGGGCGCGTCGTAGCCGTGTTCCGCTTTCGGAATATCGTTATCCTTTTGTTGCACGGGGCATTTATCGCAAGCCGGCACCAAAGCGGTGCCTTTCCATTCGCCGTCCATTTCGCCGAACGATGACGGCAAAGCAATCAGAAGTTTCTTTCTTGCCGTTTTCCAGTCGTCGCCGTTTTTATAGCACTGCCGTATCAACGCTACGGCGCGGCTTACGCCGCAATCTTCGGGAATATACGAAAGACCGATATTGATCAGTTCTTCTCTGTCCGTTTCGAAAAACGCCGCCGCCTGCACCGCCGCCGTAAACGTAGCCGCATACACGCCTTCGTCCGAATGGTCTACGCACGCGTCGTAATAAGCGTAATTAGCCGCCAGCGCAGGGTTTCCCGCGCAAAGGCACGCCCAGATTTCCGTGCGGATCCACGCGCCGTTGCTGTTGCGGTTTTCGTTACGAAGATACCCCGAAAGCGGAGGCAGAATCCCCATGCCGAAATTGTTTTTGCTTGTGCCGTATTCGGAAATCTGCGCGCTTACGTACGTTTCCCAGTATTCGGCAAGCACGTGCGAATCGATATGCCGCCCCTCGCGTTCCACGGCGGCAAGCCATACAAGTTGCAAATCCACGTCGTCGTTTGGTATAGGCGAAGAAATATCCTGCATAAACCAATCGAGATTATACACGCCGCGATAACATTCAAACGGCGCGCCCAGCGTTCCGCCTATATTTTTTCCCGTATAACAACCTCTTACTTTATCGGAATAGGTTTTAAAATCAAGTTTCATATGCGTTATGCCTCTTCTTTTTAATAAACAATATTTTTGTAACGAAATATTGTTTTATACTATTATAACATTATTATACACTATTTTCAATAATAAAAATCTACGATTTTATTACAAAATTCTTTTATTGTAAAATAGTTTCGTCGGTAAGAGATAATAACGGTAAGTTGCGCCCTTTAAAAACTCGCCCGGCGAGTGGTTTTTCTTTACAAAAAAACGCACTGTTCCATAACTTAAAAAGTTACTTCACAGTGCGCCGCTGCTTGCCGTTGCGCAACAAAAAAATCTTGGCTTCCTCTTCTTCGCCGCCCGCAAACGCTTTCCCGTCCGCACATTCCGATTAACGAATATTTTCCATGAAATTTATCTTCGGGCTCCTCTCGCGAATTCTTATCGCAACAAACGGGATTCTTACAATGTTTATTCGATTATTTTGAAATTAAAGCCGAAAATCCAAAACGGCACGAAAAAGAAATGCAATCGGTTTATATTAAAATATTTCTGCGCTTTTTCCGTTCCCGCCGCGATTTAATCTTTCAACAACCCAATTCTTCCACGTAATTTACGTATTCCAGTTCCGAAATCGCGGAAATAATATCGTCGTGTTTTACTTTCTGCCCGACTTTTTTCTTATCTATCGAAAGCGACACCGAATAGACGAAAAGTCCCGTATTCATATATGCGGTATTCAATTCTATATCGTCTACTTTCAGCCCGAGTTTTCTTATCACGGCGATAAATTCCTGCAACGAATTTTTATTGTTCAATTCCAGATGGATTTCAAAATAATCCGAACGGCGTTTCAGCGCGTATTCAAACCGCATAAAACCCGTCAGGCACAGCATAAACGCCGCAAAGGCAACCAACGCGATCAGATATAAATCCAGACCGATCAATACGGACAGGATGCTGTTTCCCCACAACGCCACCGACGTGGTAAGCCCCTTTATCTGACTTTTGGAACTGTATAAAATCGTATTGGAACTGACGATTGCCAGCCCGATTACGGTTGCGCCCGTTACTACGGGGATACTTACTCCGTATTCCGTAATCAAAAATTTATCCACCGTGGCGGCAAGCGCGGAAACAAGAGATACCAGCATAAACGTACGCAGCCCCGCCGCATGCCGTTTCGTGGCTCTTTCGCTGCCTATCACCGCCGACAATACGATCGCAAGGCATATTTTCAGAATCATGCCGCCGATGTTTACTCCCGTACACCATTCCCCCATCAGTTCAGCCAGTATATCTTTCATCGCTCTATCTCCTGTTTATGAATTTTCTGTTCCTATCGTTGTTTAACAGCAATTCTTCCTGTTCTTCCGCGGCGTCGGAAAACGCTTTTTCTTCCTCGCTCCGAGCGTAATTCGCGCGGTCTATTTCCTTTTGTATTTCGTTCATCCGTTCGATTAAAATCTCACGCTCGCTCTTTTCCGGTTCCGTCGTCTTTTCATCCGTTTGCGTTCCTCCGATCGCGCCCGATAACGACAACGCCAGTTTCGCCATACCGGGACCGATCAGTTCGTACAAAATACTCGACGACATAATAATCGTCTGTATCACCGCGCCCGTACTGCCGCCGATCGTACGCGCCGCAAGTTCCGATAGCCCTATCGCCACGCCCGCCTGCGGTATCAGCGCCAAGCCCAGCGTATACGTTGTTTTCCGCGGTTTTTTGCATATTCTGCACCCTGCGTACGCACCGAGATACTTCCCCGCGATTCGTACGATAAAATACAGGCATCCTATCAGTAAAAGCGGTACGCCCGCCACTCGCGACGAAACGTCGAACAGCGTATCCAGACGAAAACTCATCCCCGAACGCACGAAAAACATCAGCAGAATCGGCGGCGAAAAATAATTGAGTTGCTTGAACAACCTGTCGTCGCCGGACGCGTTGATATACACCGCGCCCATCACCATGCACGCCATCAACGGAGAAACCGATAACGCCGCCCCCACGCCGCAAAGCGTAAACAAAAGCGCGACGGACACAATCAGCCGATTATCCGTAGAACGCTTAGCCATAAAAAATTTCAATACAAAACCAAGCGCCACTCCGAGTATTATCATCAGTACGTTGTATAAAAGCGGCAGCAACACCGTCTGAGAATTCACCGTTCCCGACGTTGTTGCCATCGCCACGGATATCGCCACGGAAAACGCAAACAACGACACCACGTCGTCAAACGCCACCACGGAAACGAGCGTATCCACGAAATCGCCCTTCGCCTTCGTCTGCCGTATCGTCATCAGCGTGGACGCGGGCGCGGTTGCGGACGCCAGCGCCGACAGCACAAGCGAAAACGCCGCGCCCAGACGCAGCACGAAAAACGTTAAAATAAACACCAGCGCCGACGCCGTTAAAGATTCGAGCACCGTGATGATTACAAGTTGCTTCCCTTTGCCTTTGAACGACGAAATTCTGAAATATTCTCCTGCGGAAAACGCGATAAACGCAAGCGCGATGTCCGATACGAACGCCGAACCGTCGATTACGTTCTGCGGCACGGCTTTCAGACAAAACGGACCGATTAAAATCCCCGCCACTATATACGCCGTTACGTTCGGCAATTTCAGAAGTTTTGTCAGCCGCGTCATTAAAAATCCGCTTAAAAGAATAATTGCCAGCGCAAGAATTACGGCGGAAACAGGCGACGTTGCATTCAGTTTTTCATATAATCGTTCCACCGCGGTCCATCTCCTTTCAGCGAGTTTTAAAAACAACGCCGTACGCATATTTTTATATGCGTACGGATTCCGATTTAATTACTACTGTCAATTTGTACGCGTCGCCGAAGCGATATCAGACAACCAGAGCTATACTAATTTTCTATACAGGAAATTTTGATTCCGCAAACCTTTTCCCGAATGAAGCCTGCGCTTTTCCTTTCGTAAATTCGCCCCTGAAATTCCGGATAGCGGAATCGAAAGTCGGATAATCAGGCGCTTTCAACGCCTCTGCCTCTATCCGAAACGGTTTTTTGACGTTTCGGCATTGCTACGTAAAAATTATTGCATATATTATAACACAAATTTTTTTATTTTTCAAGCTTTAACGCGCCGTACTATGCGAAATATCTAAAAAATTTATTCTTTATTATGTTTTTGCATATTTTTTCCGTAACTCTTTCGGAAGATTTTATCGCTTATATTTTGCTTCATTTCACTTATCCGCTTCGGCAAGTCAGTCGGACGAAGCCATGCATTCCCGCTTGCCGTATCCGCGTTCTTTCTGCGATACGAAAAGACTTTCTCCGTTGCCGTTTTTTCTTTCCGCCGCCCCTCCAAGCCGAAAAAAACGGAGGAAAAGCAGACGTCTTCGGGCATTTTCGCGCACACGAAAACGGCAAGCGGACGTTCTTCCGTCCGTCCTGCGAACCGCGCGGAAAAAACCGCCGCACAACCGCGACGAAATCTTTCCGTCAGCGTCCGGAACGTTATAACGGAAACCGTTTTTCAATATCGAAATCCAGTCCGAGATTCTTTGCCTTTCCGAATTTCTGTATCCATTCCAGACATTCGGTATACGCAACCCGTTCTCCGTACTGAAACTGCGTTTCAAGTTCGTCTTTAAACTCAAACAATTCTTCTATATAAGCAATCAGTCTGTCGGTTATCTGTTGTAAAGCGTCGTCCTCGTTCATTATCGTATTTTTATCCTGTCATCCCCCGCGCGCGTCGTCTTTATCATCGCGTGCCGATAATTGACTTTTCCGGTTTTTTAAATCGGATCTTCCCCAATTTCCGTTCCGTTTAATATTCGTAATCTCGGTTCTTATGCGCAATCATTGATTCTCCCTTTGCCCCGGCACGTTTCCTGTTGTCTTTCAGCGTCGGTTACCTGCCTTCGTTAAACGACTTTCTTGTTTTGTAATTTGTCAAAACAAAATGTTTTCGTTTATATTCTTCTTTATATTTTCCTTTCTATTATAGCAGACGTTGCGCATTAAAAAGTCTATACTTTTCAAAATTTAAAAATTCTTCCGCCGTTTTTGCCCGAAGCGCATAATGCGATTCAAATAAAAATTACCGTCGCTGTACGCCGCGGCGGTAATTTTATGTCGGCAATCAACGGCAGAATTTTTATAAAAACCTTTTCACAACAGCTTTATTACAGCGGAAAATATCCGTCGCAGCCGCCGAGGAGAGTGATTTCCGCCCTGCCGTTTAAAAAATCGTTCAGCGCCGCGCGCAGTTCTTCGCTTTCGGAAGCGCGCACCTGCAAAGTGAATTCCGCTTTTGCCGCGTACTCCGCCGAAAGCGGCGCGATATCCCGGCGCGCCAGAAATTTTTTCACGCCCTCGGCAGCGGAATATTCCACGGCTACCCGCCACGTTTCGCACGGCAGAATTTCACACAGCGCCGCGCTTTCCAGCTGCTCTTTCGCGCACGCTGCATAGGCGCGCGTCAGCCCGCCGGCGCCCAGTTTGATTCCGCCGAAATACCGTACCACCGCCACCGCCGCGTTCACAAGGCAACGCACGCGCAGATTTTCCAGAATAGGCATGCCGGCCGTGCCCTGCGGTTCGCCGTTATCCGAAAACCGCTGCAGATTCCCCTGCTTATCGGCAATGTACGCATAACAGATATGAGTGGCGAACGGGTGTTCGTCTTTCCGCGCCGCAAGAAACGCTTTCGCCTCTTCCTCGCTTTCAACCCGCGCCGAATACGTGATAAATCTCGATTTTTCAATGATTTTTTCCGTCGGTTCGCTGTGTAAAATGGTAATCGTCCGCCGCATGCCCCGCACCTTTTTCAAAATTTCTTTACAAAAAAGCCGACTGTTCCGCCGGCTTTTTTCGCGGGCTATCCGCGCCCGTCCGCTTTATTTCACAATCACTTTCACTCGTACTTTCTTGCCTTTCTGTAAAACAAACTCGCTTTCCGGAACGGGCATGTTCTCGTCGGTAACTTTTTCCTCGTTCACCGCAACGCCGCCCTGCGCAATCAGTCTGCGCGCTTCGCCTTTCGATTTGCACACGCCGCACAGCACCATGGCGTCCACCACCGTCTGCGCGCCTTCGGCAACCTTTTCAAGCAGTTCGCCCTCGCCGCCCGCAAACGCGGCTTTCGCCTGCTGCCGCGCCGTTTCCGCCTTTTCTTCGCCGTGCACTTCCTTCGTCAGCTCGTAGGCAAGTACCTCTTTCGCATGGTTGATGCGCTCGTCTTTGTAGCGGCACAATTCTTCGATTTCTTCCACCGGCAGATACGTTAAAAGTTTCAGACACTTTTCCACGTCCGCGTCGTCGATGTTCCGCCAGTACTGATAAAATTCGTACGGAGAAGTTTTGTTTTCGTCCAGCCACACGGCGCCCTTCGCCGTCTTGCCCATCTTCTTGCCGTCCGAAGTGGTTAAAAGCGTAAACGTCATCGCATAGGCGGGCTTTCTTTCTTTGATGCGGATTAAATTCGCCCCCGCCAGAATGTTGCTCCACTGGTCGTCGCCGCCCAGTTCCAGCGAACAATTATACTTGCGATTCAACACCAGAAAGTCGTACGCCTGCATCAGCATGTAGTTGAATTCCAGAAAGGAAAGCCCGCGTTCCAGCCGTTGCTTGAAGCACTCCGCCGTAAGCATCTTGTTCACGGAGAAATGCGCGCCGATTTCGCGCAGGAAGTCCACATAGTTCAAATCAAGCAGCCAGTCGGCGTTATTCACCACAATCGCGCCGTTTTCGCCCTCGAAATCGATGAACCGCGCCATCTGTTTTTTAAAACACTCCACGTTGTGTTCCACCGTCTCGCGCGTCATCATCTGCCGCATGTCCGTGCGCCCGGAAGGGTCGCCCACCATGCCCGTGCCGCCGCCGATTAAAATAATCGGCTTGTGCCCCGCCTGCTGCATGTGGTGCATGGCGATCAGCGTTAAAAAGTGCCCTACGTGCAAAGAATCCGCCGTGGGATCAAACCCGATATAAAACGGCACGCTCTCCTTGCCGAGTTTTTCGTACAGCTCGTCCTCGAACACCGTCTGTTTGATGAAGCCGCGCTTTCTGAGTGTATCCATGATATTTTCAGCCATTGCAATCTCTCCTTGTCTGCGATACTGATGTAAATTCGTATAAAAAAACGGCTTGCGCATAAGCAAACCGTTACGAGGCGATTTTTGTTCCGCGGTATTCCTTCTTTTCGGGCAACCGCCGCCGACACGATTCTTTTCTTATGCGCTTAAATCCGCTCACCGTCGCAATAATAGTAAGCGTAGATGTAATACATACCGTTTTCGCATAAGAAAGTTTTCATAGCTAAAGTTTACTCTATTTTTCGCCGCGTGTCAAGCAAAAAGCAATCGTTAAAAAAAGGAATTGCTGCCTTTTTTAATTTTTTCTTATTTTTACGCCGTTTAATCCAAAAATTCGTTCTTCAAAAACTAGTTTGCCTTTTCTACAATTCCAACAAAAAGAGAAATACATTTTTTTACTTTTCACTAATTTGTTTGACTGCATTCAATAGTGTTGTTAAATCTTCCTGCAACTGATTAATATTATTCTCCAATTCATATGTTACCTCCCAAGCGTCGGACGAAAACGGCACTTTATAAACATGAGTATCCGATATAAATTCAGCCCAGATTCTGTTTATGCAATTATCTCCCGGATCTCCCAATATTACATTTACACCCAATAAACCCGCCAACGCTCCCATTTGCCTATCTCGTTTACTTTGAATACGTTGACTGTATCCGGTACTATATTTTACGCAAACAATCATATCTTGGGTAATTTCAAATGTGCCAAATTTCAAAAATGTTTCATCCCAGCCATATCCATAATAATCATAAGTCAACATTTTCCCGTTTAAATATAATCTTGTTGCCAATTGTCTGTATACAAGACTTTCAACATCAATTCCTTTCTCTATTAAATTTTGTTTATGTTCCTCTTCTATTTGCTCATCTTTATTTTTTTCTGACTCTCTCACCCACAATGCAATTATCCCGAATATACCGACTACTATTAAAATTCCCAACCAAAATGCCCATTCATAAGGCATACCGGCTTCCGAAAGTCCCCCTGCAATGAACACAGATATGACAATTCCAACAATAACTAATACTGTCATTTTTTTAATAATCCTTTGTATAATGTCTGAAATCTATTTTTCTGTAATTTAATTTATTTTCTTATTACTATTTTTAAGAAAGTTACTGCTGTATTGCGATAAATAATTTACGCCTTTATCCGTCGCATAAATGTACGTTCTGGAATAATCCGGATGCCCTGTGTTCAAATCCATACTTTGCTTTAAATTTTCAATAACTATCAGATTTTGCTCACGCATTTTCAACAATATCATTTCATATTTGCTACGCTCTACCCCAACTTCCTTTTCGGCATCATAAAAACCATAACTTTTTATTTCAACAACAAAACCTTTTGATTTTGTTATTTTTTGTAATACGGCAACAAATTGCTTTTCTTCCATATCCATTTCATTTCTCCTTTTATTTTTAAGTCCATTATTAATATACTATAGTATTTTATATTTGTCAAGCAAAAGCAATATAATAGTATTGAAAAAATTGACAAAAAGGATTTTCTATGCTTAACGAACGAATCAGACAGCTCAGAGAAGCAAAAAATTTAACTCAAGTACAGCTTGCCGCAAAATTATCGGTTACAAAACAATCGGTTTCAAACTGGGAAAATAATTATATTCAACCGTCGGTAGAAATGGTAATGGCTATCGCAGATGTTTTCGGCGTTACAGTAGATTATCTGTTAGAACGCACCGACAAACAGCAAATTTGTGTAGATGGTCTGACAGACGAACAAATTCAGCACATCAACGCCATTATTAAAGATATTTTGCAAAAATAAAAATAGCCTTATCGCTCGAAATATTTTCGTTCGATAGGGCTATTTTTATAACTTTAATTTCACTTGATTGAACCATACATATTTCCAAAAAAATAATTTATAGAAATAGTCATTCCTTTCATACCGCCACCCGTCGTCGCTTCTCTCGGCAAGCAACCCCGAAGCGCGCCGCTTATACGCACGCCGCTTCGCATGCAGCCGCCGCCCGCGCGTTTTTGCCGCAGGCAAACAAATCGCACGCGAACAGCCGCGCCCGGGCTTCCGCCTCGCTCTCTTCGCGGATGTTGCGCAGAATTCTGTAATTGAGTTCGTTTTCCCGCGCCGAATCGCTTCCCGCGTGTTTTTTCGCTTCCGCCGCCCGCCGCGCCGCGTTCTCCGCCCGAACGATCGAATTTCTCATTGCTTCCAAGCCGTACATCATATCCGTTTTTCCTCCGCAGTCGCGCAAAAATTCAATTTTTTTTGCCGTCCGACCATATTTTTATGCTTTTCGATTATATTTTATCACAAAAAACTTGACATACGCCTGCGCTTTTTATAAAATAATTAGTGAAAATTAAAAAAATTTTTACGGAGGCACCTAATGAAATTCGACATTGCCACGGATATGCTTTTCGAACTTCTGAATCACCGCAAACTGACGGCGCAATATTTCGCGCAAAAATACAAGATTTCCGTCCGCACGGTGTTCCGCTATGTAGACGTGCTTTCCCTGAACGTTCCCGTAGAAACGCAGTCCGGGCGGACGGGAGGCATTTATATTTCGGACGCCTACAAACTGCCCGTCGGCTTGCTTACGAAAGAGGAATACGAAGCGGCGGACGAAGCGCTGGAAGCCATGTATTCGCAGCTGCCCGAAGAACGTTTTTTAAACGTACGCAAAAAGCTCGCCGCGCAAAGAAAAACCGACGAAAAACAGCTTTTCTTTTCGGGCGAGGCGAATTATCTTTTAATCGACAGCGGCTCGTGGGGAGATTCGAAATCGCTTTCCGAAAAAATCCGCCTGTTCGAAAACGCGGCGAAAAACCGCGAAGTCATCGAAATCGACTATGTTTCGCGCGAGGGCAAGCGCACGGTGCGTAAAACGGAGCCGCATATTTTAATTTACAAACAGAACGTCTGGTACGTATACGCGTTCTGTCGCATGCAACAGGCGTTCCGCCTCTTCCGTATCGGGCGGGTGTATTCCGCGTTTTTAACGGGCGAAACGTTTACCCGCCGCGAAATCACGCGCGACGATATTCCGCTGCACTACTGGGATTCCCCCGCCGGCGCGCCCGTAAAACTGGAAGTAAAAAAATCAGCCTATGCCGACGTGCAGGACTGGCTCGGCTGCGAAAATCTGCGCCCGCTCCGCGAAAGCGAAGGCGCAAAGAACGGCGCGGAAAGCGAAGCGGAAAACGCAACAAACGCCCCCGACGGAACAAACAAAGAGATATGGATAGCCGAAGCCACGCTGCCCGTAGACGACGTGCTGGCAAAAAAAATACTCAGCCTCGGCGCGGGCGTAAAAGTGCTGGAACCGGCGGAACTGCAAAAAAAGACGGCGGAACTTGCCGCCGCCGTCGCCGAAGTTTATTCGTAAAGCCGAAGTTTATTCGTAAATAGTCGTCGCCTATTCCCGCGCGGGCGCACGCACATGCACGCGAACGCACGCAGACGGGCGCACTTATAAAATCACGGTTACCGCTGTTTTCCGCAGGTTATTTAATCAGGTCGCCCTCTTCGCGGATAAATCTTTTAATCGCCGCAAACGATTCGTCCGAAATCACGTGTTCGATGCGGCACGCGTCCTCCGCGGCAACGTCGTCGGGCACGCCCAGCCTTTCGAACAAATCGGAAAGCACGGTGTGGCGCTCGTAAATTTTTTCCGCCACGGCTCGCCCGGATTCGGTCAGCGTGATAAACCCGTTTTCGTCCACGTTGATAAAGCCGCCCTCTTTTAAATGCTTCATCGCTCTGGAAATACTCGGCTTTGAAAATCCGCGGTACTCCCCGATGTCGATCGAACGCACGTTTCCTATCTCGCGCGATAAGCGCAAGATACATTCGAGATACATTTCCCCCGATTCCTGTAACTGCATAATTTCTCCCTGCGGCACGGAAAACTTTGCGTTTCCGCGCCTGTTTTTTAAAGTATAACATACTTTTTTGTATTTTACAACAAAAAACCGTTCGGATTTCCCATTTTTCCCTCGTGAAAAATTTTTTTGCTTTTTTTCACAAGTTCCCCGTTTTTCTCTTGACAAACTTATCATATTTGCATATAATAGATAGTGGTTAGTTAAGGCTAACCTATAAATATCCCGTTCGGTTAGCGAAAAGCAACCAAAACGCGACAAACGAAAACGCAGGAGCGAAAAAAGAAATGATGCCTTTATTGATGGCGAACGCAGGCGAAGAAAACATTATCAAAAAAATCGGCGGATTGCCCGAAATGAAAAAGCACCTTTCCGACCTCGGCTTCGTGGTGGGCGGCACCGTTACGGTGGTAACCTCCATGGCGGGCAACGTGATTGTAAACGTAAAAGATACGCGCGTGGCGCTTGCCAAAGAAATGGCGCAGAAAATTTACATATAATTGCGCCCTGCGGCAGCGCCGCTTTGCAAAATCGGAAAAAATAAAAAAACTGTATAAGGAGAAAACACAATGCAGACGTTGAAAGAAAGCAAAATCGGCTCGACGCTCAAAGTAGTAAAAATCGAAGGCGAAGGCGCAATCAAACGGCGGATTATGGATATGGGCATCACGAAAGGCACCGTGCTCGTCATACGAAAGGTAGCCCCCCTCGGCGATCCCATTCAGATTACGCTTCGCGATTACGAGCTTTCTCTTCGTAAAGCCGACGCCGAAAAAATTCTTGTGGAAGAAGTTCAGGCGTAAGCGCTTTTAAAAACCAAATTCGGAAATCATTAAAAAATCAAAAACGGAGGCACCTATATGGATTTAAGAATTGCTCTCGCGGGCAATCCCAACAGCGGTAAAACCACGTTGTTCAACGCCCTCACCGGCTCGAACCAATTCGTGGGAAACTGGCCGGGGGTTACCGTGGAAAAGAAAGAAGGAAAGCTGAAAAAACATGACGGCGTTACGGTGGTAGACCTTCCCGGCATTTATTCGCTTTCCCCCTACACGCTCGAAGAAGTGGTTGCGCGTAACTACCTCATCGACGAAAAGCCGGACGTAATTTTAAACATCGTCGACGGCTCGAACCTCGAAAGAAACCTGTATCTTACCACGCAGCTTATGGAAGCGGGCTTGCCCGTCGTCATCGCCATCAACATGATGGACGTCGTGAGAAAGGCGGGCGATAAAATCAACATCGACGAACTTTCCCGTCAGCTCGGCTGCAAAGTGGTGGAAATTTCCGCGCTGAAAAACGAAGGCATCATGGAAGCGGCGGAAGCTGCTATCGCCGCGGCGAAAGCAGGAAAAACCGTTCCTCATCACACCTATTCGGGCGTTGTGGAACACGCCATCGCGCACATCGAAGAAGCGGCGGTACATAACCTGCCCGAAAACGAGCAGCGCTGGTACGCGGTGAAACTCTTCGAACGCGACGAAAAGGCGCGCGCGAAACTCAACCTGCCTCAGGAAACGCTCGATCATATCGAAACCGACATCGTTGCGGCGGAAAAAGAATTGGACGACGACGCGGAAAGCATCATCACCAACGAGCGCTACGTATTCGTCGGCGAAGTCATCAAAGCCTGCTATAAAAAGAAGAGCAAGATAAAAATGACCACGTCCGATAAAATCGACCGCGTTTTAACGCACCGTATCTGGGCGCTTCCCATTTTCGCGGTGATTATGTTCCTTGTATACTTCATTTCCGTAACCACGGTGGGCGGCTGGGCTACCGACTGGGTGAACGACGGCGTGTTCGGCGACGGCTTCCACCTTCTCGGCATCGGTCAGAGCAAATACGAAGCGGCAGCCGAAGATTACGGCGGCGCCGACGAAGTGCTTTCCGCTTACATAGACTTTGCGAAAGAAAAAGGCTACAACACCGAATCTTTAGAAGCGGCAATCGATTCCGAAAACGAAAATTTCAATGCGGACGTGGCAAAAACGGCGGTTGCGAAATTTGTAGAGGACGTGAAAACGCTTGACGGCTATGCGGAAATCACCTACACCGTAACCGACGAAGAAACGCTTGTGGAAAGCGAAAAAACCGCTTACTACAACGTTACCACGAAAGACGCCCCCTATTCCCTTACCATGGTAAACGACATTCTCGTCGAATACGAGTTTGTAGAGCCCGATCCCGCGAATTACGGCGTATGGGTGATGGGTATCCCCGCGCTTGCCACCGAAGGGCTTGAAAAAGCGGGCTGCGCGCCCTGGCTGCAAAGCCTTCTCGTCGACGGCATCATCGGCGGCGTAGGCGCAGTGCTCGGCTTCGTTCCTCAGATTTTCGTACTTTTCATCTTCCTTGCTTTTCTCGAAGGCTGCGGATATATGGCGCGTATCGCGTTCGTACTCGATAGAATCTTCCGTAAATTCGGCTTGTCCGGCAAATCGTTTATCCCCATGCTGATCGGCACGGGCTGCGGTATCCCCGGCATCATGGCTTCGCGTACGATTGAAAGCGAGCGCGACAGACGTATGACGATCATGACGACGACGTTTATCCCCTGCGGCGCGAAAGTACCGTTCATCGCGATGATCGCGGGCATTGTGTTCGGCGGCGCATGGTGGGTTGCCCCCTCGGCATACTTCCTCGGTATGGGCGCCATCATTGTTTCCGGTATCATTCTTAAAAAGACGAAAGCCTTCGCGGGCGATCCCGCTCCGTTCGTTATGGAGCTTCCCGCATACCACCTTCCCTCTGTGAAGAACGTGCTTCGCAGCATGTGGGAAAGAGGCTGGTCGTTCATCAAGAAAGCGGGTACGATCATTCTGCTTTCCACCGTGGTTATCTGGTTTTTGAGCCGCTTCGGCTGGAAAGAAGGCTCGTTCGGACTTCTCGAAGAAGAAGCCATCGACGGCAGCATTCTTGCCAAAATCGGCAACGCGCTGAAATGGATTTTTGCTCCTCTCGGATTCGGCAACTGGCAGGCAACCGTGGCTTCGGTTACGGGACTTGTGGCAAAAGAAAACATCGTTGCCACGATGGGTATTCTCTACGGCGACAGCGCAGGAATCGCTGCGGCGTTCACGAAGATCAGCGGCTATTCGTTCCTTATCTTCAACCTGCTTTGCGCACCCTGCTTCGCGGCTATCGGCGCAATCAAGCGTGAAATGAACAACCCGAAATGGACGTGGGGCGCCATCGGATATCAATGCGGCTTTGCGTATGTGATTTCGTTCATCTTCTACAACGTGTTCTCTATGTTCAATCATAACGCGATAGGCGGCTTCGTAGGCGTGCTTACGTTCATCATCGCCCTTGCGCTGATTGCGGGCATCGTGTACCTGCTGGTGCGCCCCTATAAAGAAGCGGAACACCTTGAACAAAAGGTCAAAGTAACGAAATAATCCCTGCTTTTCCCCCTCTCCCCGAATCCGCAACTTTCGGGGAGAGGATTTCTTTATCGGCAAAAAAACCGCCGTTCCTTGCTTTCCCCTTTGGGGAGAGTGGCGAACGAGAGTGAGCCGGGAGAGGTCTGTTTAAATTCTCCGTCTTTTCGCGGCTTCCCCTTGGGGGGAGGCTCCTTGCAAAGCAAGGCGGTGAGGGGTGCCGTTATTTACAACACGGCAAGCAGAGCGGCGCAAAACGCCGGGAGCGGTCTGTTTCAATTCCCCGTCTTTTCGCGGCTTCCCCTCGGGGGGAGGCTCCTTGCGAAGCAAGGTGGTGAGGGGCGTCGTTATCCGCATCCCTGCAAGCAGAGCGGCGAGCGAATGCGAACCGATAGCGGTCTTTAAAACTTATCCCCCCGCATGTCTGCAAAAAATACACTTTTCCAAGCCGTTTAAAATGCAGAAAAAATACTTACAATAAACTAAGGAGGTTCTTTTTATGTGGCAATGGATTCGGAACAACCCGGCAACAATCATTATCTCCGTGATTTTATTCGCGGCGCTTGCGGCAATCGCCGTAAAACTGATTAAAGATAAAAAACAGGGCAAATCCTCTTGCGGCGCGGGCTGCAAGAGCTGCGCGCTGTGCGGCAAATGCCACGGCGGCTGTGTTTCTCCCGAAGAACAAAAGAAAATGATGGAAGAGGCGAAACAACGTCTTGCGGCAAAAGAAGCGGCTCGGCAGGCAGCAAAAGCCGCCGCAACGGCACAACAAGAGGTCCAACAAACGACGCCCGCCGCAACGGATTCCCCCGCGCAACAACAAGCCCCCCGCGAGGAAAAATAAAATCCGGTAAATCTCTCACGCTCCCCTTCTATCGCTTGCCTCGCAGAATGGCGCACGACAAGCCGAGAGAGGTTTCCCGAAAAATCAAACAACAATTACAACACAACAAAAATCCGGCTTGCGCTGTTTGCGCAAGCCGGATTTTTGTCAAACTTCAACCAAACGATTCGATTTTCGCCGAATCGGCACTTCTGTTTTTTATCGAATCAGATCCTTAATCACTTCTCCCGCAATGATCAGCCCCGCCACCGACGGCACAAACGCGTTGCTGCCCGGTACCTGTCGGCGCTGCGTGCATTTCCGAACCGTTCCCGGCGGACAGATGCAGTTCGCCCGACAACTGATCGACATATCCTCAATCGGCGTCATCGGCGGCTCTTTGGAATACACAACCTTTAATTTTTTAACGCCTCTGCGCTTAAGTTCGCGCCGCATCACCTTTGCCAGCGGACACACCGAAGTTTTATAAATATCCGCCACTTCAAAAGCCGTGGGGTCCATTTTATTCCCCGCGCCCATAGAACTGATAATCGGGGTACCGGCGGCATTCGCGTTCATGACAAGCGCGATTTTTCCCGTTACGGTATCAATCGCGTCAACCACATAGTCATACTTCGAAAAATCGAACTCTCCCGCCGTTTCGGGCGTATAAAAGGTTTTATAGGTATTCACAACCGTATCGGGGTTTATCTCGTGAATCCTTTCGGCTGCAACGTCTACTTTATATTTTCCGACGGTTTTACGGGTAGCAAAAATCTGCCGGTTTATGTTTGTGAGGCAAACTTTATCGTCGTCGATTAAATCTATCGCGCCTAAACCGGAACGCACCAGCGCTTCCACGGTATAGCCGCCCACCCCGCCTATGCCGAAGACGGCGACGCGCGCTCCGGCAAGTTTTTTCATTGCTTCATTGCCAAGCAACAGCTCTGTTCTTGAAAATTGATTCAGCATTTATTCCTGTTTACTCCGTTTGAATCCGTATTTGAAAAATCGCCGCTTCTTTACTCTCCCATTCGGGCAGGCTTCGCCTGTTTCGTAACGGACTGTCGCTTATCGTTTGTATTTTTAGTTTTTGCCTTTGATATACCCTTGCTTTCCCCTTTGGGGAAAGTGGCGAGCCTTCGCGAGCCGATAGAGGTCTATTTAAAATCTTGCCTTAAATTCAGCCTTCCCCCCGGGGGGGAAGGTGGCAAGGCGTAGCCTTGACGAATGAGGGGCAGTTCGCAACCGAACGGCAGCCCTGTGTCGCCGCACGGCGCCGAGAGAGAGGTCTGTTCAAATCTTTTTCTCTTCAAGGCTTCCCCCCGGGGGGAAGCTCCTTGCAAAGCAAGGTGATGAGGGGCAGTCCGTTGTCAACAAAGTTAAACTAAAAGAAACGCCCGATTTTTTTCTTAAAACTTCTCTTTCGTAAACAAACGGAAGAAGCAGGCGCAATCGTCCAGCCAGCGCGAATTGCGTTTCAGCCATGCGTTTTCGGCATTCACTTCCATATCGCACGTGCTTGCGCCGTGGTGTCCCTGCGGATACACGTGCAATTCGTACGGAATCTTGCGCTTCGCCAGCTGCAACGCAAACAGCAGCGAATTTTCCGAAGGCACGCAGTCATCTTCCGCCGTCGTCCAGATAAACGCGGGCGGCGTGTTCTCCGAAACCGCTTCGTCCAGATTCAACTTTTTCAGAAGCTCCGTTTTCGCCTCTTCGGTATAGCCCTGCAACAAATTCTCGTGCGAACCGGCATACCCCGTTTTCGCGGAAATTACGGCGTACGAAAGTCCCACGGCCAACGGCTTGCAATTCAGTTTCTTCCCGGTAATCTCTTCGATATTCTGCCACTCCGCGGCAAGGTCCGCCGTCAGATGTCCGCCCGCGGAAAATCCCACCGCAAACACCTCGTCGGGGTTTACGTGCATTTCCTTCGCGTGCTTTTTAACATAGTCCGTCGCTGCGGCAAGCTCCGTCAGCTGTTCGGGGTACGCATATTCGCCGTCCGAAGCCGTCAGATACGTTAAAATAAACGTCTGAAATCCGCGCGCAAGAAATCCGGAAGCCACAGGTTCTCCCTCGCGCTTGCTCACCATCCAGTATGCCCCGCCCGGCACTACGATGACGGCAGGTCTTGTCCACGCTTCGTTCGCCGCGGGGTCGTCGTATATTTCGCCGCATAAAATCGCCGTCAGCTTACCGCCTTCCGTGCCGTATTCTTTTTTTAAATCCACTTCAAAAGTTTTCATAATCCAACCTCTTTTTCGTATGTATTCAAAGCCGCAGCTTTGTGTTTTTCTGTTTTTTCGTCGGCGCAAATGCAATCGTCGTGCCCGCGTCCTCCGGGCGGAACGTATTTAAAACGCGTATCGGAATCCCCGCGCCGCAGGCAATCTCCGCCGCTTCGCCGTGCAGTACGCCCGCACCCGATTCCCAGCGGAACCGCGCCGCAAATTCCGCATACGTTAAAAACGGCAGCGCCGCCGTCCGCGGCTGCGTTTTCGGGTTATCCGCAAACACGCCGCTTACGTCCGTCCAGTTTTCGTACAGGTCGGCACGCACGCCCCGCGCAATCACCGCCCCCGTAATATCCCCGCCGCCGCGGGGAAACGTATGTATACCGCCTTGCGCGTCCGCGCCGTAAAAACCGGGAATCACCGCGCGCTTCATGCCGCAAAGCCGCCCGCGCACGATTTCGTACGTCTTTTCGTCCAACCGTCCGTCGGGGGAAAAGCGTATCGTTTCTTCCGCGTCCGCAAACGGCATGCCCAGAAGATACGCGAAAATTTTCGCCGAAAGATATTCCCCGCGCGAAGCCGCATATGCCTCGTCCCCGCCCCGAAAAATTTTCTCCTCTATGCCGTCCAGTTCCGCTTTCAGCCCGTTTAAAAACCGCCCGTCCGCCGCCGTATCTCGGGCAAGCGATAAAAACCTGCCGCGAACCTCGCCGAACGCCCGTTTAAAATCGCCTGAGCGGTTTTCTTTCGCCGCTCCCGCCGCCGCATACAATACGTCCGTAATTTTCGTATCGCCTTCGAATCGCTTTCCGGGCGCCGAAACCACGATGTATCGTCGCGCCTCGTTGCTTTTTATAATTGCCTGCACGCGCTTTGCCGCGTTCCCGTCCGCCACGGACGTCCCGCCGAATTTGCATACGATTTTTCCCATGCCGCTTTTTACCGCCCCGATAGTCTTTCGCCGAATCGGCTATACTATCAGTATATGCGGCGCGCAGACCGGAAAGGCACCCCGTTTTTTTTGCGGGCGCGCTACTACCGGACGCGCTGCTACCGGGCGGACGGCGCTGTCGCGGCGCTAATCATACGCGGCGGAAAAGCCGAAAAAAATTTACATATTCAGCATCATCGCGGCAAGCACCGCCAGCGCCAGGCAAACCAGCTTAATCCACAATTTTTCAACGAAAATTCTTTTCAAAAAATTCACGAATTTCATTTCACGATTCCTCTCGACTTTTTATCCGCAAGCGGCAGTTCCTGCCAATAATAATCGCGCAGCGCCGAAAGCAGCATGTCGTAATCGGCGTACCGCTGTACGTTGCCTTGCTTGATGATGGAAATAATGCCCGTCTCTTCCGAAACCACCAGCGATACCACGTTGGCAACTTCCGTAATGCCGATGCCCGCGCGATGCCGCGTACCGAAATCTTTGGGGTAGTTTGTTTTCTGCGTCAGCGGCAGAAAGCACCCCGCCGCCTGAATCTTATGCCCCTTTAAAATCATGGCGCCGTCGTGCAAAGGCGCTTTCGGGAAGAAAATTCCCTCTATCAGCTGCGTGGAAATATCCGCGTCCGTCCTTACGCCGCTCTGCAAAACCTGCTTCGGCAGATTGCCCTTCGAAAGCACGATCAGCGCTCCCACGTTGTTTTTGGACATATTCTGCAGCGCGCGGATAATATCGGCGATGCACCGCTCCGCCGATTCCGTGCCGGGCACGCTGTCTTTCGCGGAAATCATTTCGTTCAGTATCGTTTTATCCGTATGCGAATCCCAGAGGCTCTTTTTGATTTCCACGTTGAACATAATCAGCATAAACGCGGAAAGAATCAGCAAAAAGTACAGATAGAACTGCGCGTCCAAAAAGTCCACCGCATACGAAAGCACGCCCACGATAACAATCATCGCCCAGTAAGCGATCATCATACGCGTGGCGTCGTTTTCTTTCAGCGTTCTCGATACGAACGTAAACATCAGAAACAACGCCGCGATTTCCGCAACGTAGATTCCCCGAAAGCCCGTAAAAAATTCGCCTGCGCTCTTCGCCCATGCGGCAAAGCCCGTCGCTTCCGCCAGAAGCATATTCGCCATAACCTATCCTCCGTTCCTTTTCCTTCGTAATTTTTAAGCGCGTGTTCTTTCGCGCCCGCTCAGTCGCCAAGCAGCAATTTCGCTTTCGCTTCCTTGAACGCCGCGCCCGCCGTCAGGGCGCCGCTTCTTATTCTTCCCAGCGCCGAAAACAGATACTCGTAGCATTCGTACACTTTTTTTCTGCCCGTTTCGCCTGCCTGCCTGCGGTTCTTTTTCACGGCGTATTCGTTCATGCCGAGGTTCGCCGCAATCTCTTTCTCGCTTCCCGAAGCCGTACTCACCTCGTACAGCGTTCTGAAATACGAACATAAAGAAGAAATCAGCGCGTTCTCGTCGAATCCCTTCGTAAACAGCTCCGAAGCAATCCTTTCGAATTTCTCCGCGTTTTTCGCCGCCAGCGCGTTGGAAAGCTCGTAAATCTTATACGCGCTGTCGGGGTACACGATTTCGTCCACAATCGTATCCGAAAGCGGTTCGCCTTTCGCCAGGCAGTACAATATCAGCTTTTCCGTCTCCTTCGAAATGCGGCTCATATCGTACACGCAGTATTCCGCAACTCTGCCGCAGGTAGCCGCGTCCGCCGCCACTCCGGCGCGTTTCAAAGTCAGAAATATCCACTTCACCACCGTCTGTTCGTCGCTTTTCCCGCAATCCACAACGGTGATTCCTTTTTTCGCAGAAAGCTTTGCCGCGCCGTTTTTCGTTTTCGCCGCGTTCACGATCGCCACCGTTACCCCCGGCGCGGGGTTATCAACCACGGGTTTCAGCACGGACTCGTATTCCTTTTCCGTCGGATACCATTCCGTAACCCGCACCAGCCTCCGTTCGCTTAACAACGGATAGGAAGCGCACGCCGAAACAAACGCGTTTTTATTGTTTTTCAGCGCCGCGCCCTCAAACGTGGCGTAATCCAGCGTTTTATCCGCCACGAAACGGCCGAGCAGCAGATTCACGCCGCCGTCGCGGAAGTACGCCTCTTCGCCCTCGAAGAGATACACGCTCTGCGCCCCGTTCTCGTCGGTAAATTTTCTGAAATCCACGTATTTCATAGCAGTATTATAGCACACATCTTTGTAAAACGCAAGAATCCGCGCCGCGCTTTCGCCATTTTTTACAGGAAAAACCCGGCGGAACATACAAACAGCCCCGCAAAAATCCCCGCAACCCGCACACGGTAGCGCAAATTCACCTTATCTCCCGCGCAAAGGCACGCCCCGTAATACCCGACAAGCGACACCGCCGAAAACGGAAATTCTATCGCGAACGCCGAAAAATCCGCCGCATAAAACAGCGTGCTCAGCCCCGAAAGCGCCAAAGACGGCAGATACAACGCCGCGCCCGCCAGCGGCGGCACCGCCGCTGCAACCGCGGCAAGCGCCAGAAACACGGGAAACGCCGCCGAAACAAGCGGCACGATAAAAACGTTCAGAAGCAGCGAAACCCCCGATACGTACCCGAAGCAACGGCACATCACGGGCAGCGTTACCGCCGTTGCGCCCAGCGATACCGAAACCGCCGCCACCGCCCCGCGCAGCGCCTTTCTACCTCTTCCGCGCGCGGGAATCCACGCCGAAAGCAGCCGCGAAATCACGGGCGACAAACTTAAAATTCCCGCCACGGCGCCGAACGAAAGCAGAAATCCCGCGTCGAAAATCGCCGCAGGCGATACCGCCAGCACCAACGCCGCCGCTTTGCCCATGCTCTCCGCCGAATCGCGCTTGCCGCCGAACAATTTATCCGCATAAAACGCAAGACACATCACGATCGCGCGCGCCACGCTTGCCGAAAACCCGCAAATGCCCCCGTAAAACGCCAGCACGCCCGCCGCAATCAGCCATTTCGCCGCGCCGGGCAACGCACGCCGTTTCGAAAAAATCGCAAGCAAAAAGGCAAACAACGCGCCTACGTGCAAGCCCGAAACCGCAAAAATATGCGCCACGCCGCCGTAACGGAAGCTATCCAGCAGCTCGCCGTCCATCTCCGCCGTATCGCCCGTCAGAACCGCCGTGCCCAGCGCGTACGCTTCGGGCGAAGCCGACTTCTTCAACGCCTCTTTCAGCCGCAAACGTATGCGCGTAAACAGCCCCGCGGCGTTTCCGATCACGCGGAAGTTTTTACAAGCCGCCGCCTCGTAACGCAAATCCCGCCGCCACTCGTAGGCGCGGTTTTCTCTCCCGTTTTCCTCGTCCGTCCAGGCGGTGTTCGCCGAAATTTCCGCGTTGAACGCCACCATGCTCCCCTCGTCCGCGATTTTCTTGCTTCCCGCCGCGTACATGTACAACGCCAGTTTTCCCTCAGCCGCGCGCCCGTCGAACGATACGTTTTTCAGCACATACCACACGCCTTTATCCGTTTCGCGCGATTCTTCCACCAGCGCCGTTACGTACGTTATTCCGCTTACGTCCGCCGCCGATTCGTACCGCGCCGCGTACAGATAAAAATCTCCTGCGCCCGCAAAAAAGCCGACGCACACGGCGAAAAACCGCGCCAACCGCACCCGCCATCGTTTTGCCGGACATTCCGCCGCTTCGTTTCCGAGGGTAAAACACGCGCAAGCCGCCGCAAAAATCAGCCCCGCCGCCAGCGGCGCCGCCGCGGCGCGCACCCCGTAAAAGCGCAGCTTTACGGCAAACAGAATACCGACGGCAATCGCAACCGCACACGACAAAGCGGGACGGAAATTAAACAGCCGTCCCGCAAATATTCTATGCCAACCGCGCGCGGAAACATTCCCGCGCTTTTCCCCGTCTTTCGTAAAAATCCCCCCGGATTACGCCAGAAACTTTTCCACCAACGTCAGAATCGCCGCTTTCTGTTCGGGCGTCAGCTTTTTGAAATGCTGCAACAGCTCCATATCCTGCCTGTACTGCGCGGGGTCGTGATAGAAAAACTCTTCGGGCGTTTTCCCGCACACTTCAATCATATCCAGCAGCGCCGAAAGCGACGGCTCGAAACCGTATTTGCCCTCCATCGAATGAACATAGCTCTCGTTTTTACCGATTCTGAGGCTAAGTTCTCTGCTTGATAACCCTGCCTCCGACCTTATCTGTCCGATACGCGCAATTATATCTTTTACCGCTTTGTTTTGAGTTCCCATACTTTTATTATAGAAACTTCTTCAATTTTTATTGTATTTCAAACAACCCAAAATATAGCCACAATATATATAGTATGGTTTATCACGCCGTTTTACGCAATTTTATTATGCGACACTCTATATTTATGCATAAAAAAAGGCTTCCCCTCGGGGGGAAGCTGTCAACGTAGTTGACTGATGAGGGGCGTACCTTGTTTTCTCATAGCCGGTATTATAGAAATAAAATAAGCCGGTATTATGGCAATTAAAAAGGCTTCCTTGTAGGAAGCCGAAATCAATATACAGGAATATATTTTAAAATATCTTCGCAAACGCCGCGAAAATTTTTCTTGATTTCAAGATTGCTATATCGTAAGACTTTAATCCCCAAATCCGTAAAATACTTCGTCCGTTCTTTATCGTAAGCCTCGCCGTCATCGGAAAAATGTTGCGAGCCGTCCAGTTCTATCGCCACTTTATACTGCGCGCAATAAAAATCGGCGATGTAATTGCCGAAAACTTTCTGGCGGTTTATCGTAACGGGCAACTCCTTTAAAAACTCATACCAGAGTTTCTTTTCCTCTTTCGTCATACCTGCGCGCAAATCTTTTGAAAACCGCGTTAATTCCGTATTTTTATGTCGTTTCATTTTTTTCGGTATTCAGATTCTATCCCTTATTTTTCAAGGCTTCCCCTTGCCTGCTGAAAATTCAGTGCCTTCATTTTCTTCGGCAAAAATTGTCAGCCGCTTCGCGGCTTCCCCTCGGGGGGAAGCTGTCAACGTAGTTGACTGATGAGGGGCGTACCTTGTTCGATTTTTTTGCTCTAATAACCGACTCAGCCGCTTCGCGGCTTCCCCTTGCCTGCTGAAAATTCAGTACCTTCATTTTCTTCGGCAAAAATTGTCAGCCTTTTTCAAGGCTTCCCCTCGGGGGGAAGCTGTCAACGTAGTTGACTGATGAGGGGCGTACCTTGTTCGTTTTTTTTGCTCTAATAACAGGCTCCGCCGCTTCGCGGCTTCCCCTTGCCTGCTGAAAATTCAGTACCTGCATTTTCTTCGGCAAAAATTGTCAGCCGCTTCGCGGCTTCCCCTCGGGGGGAGGCTCCGCCTGAAAGGCGGTGGTGAGGGGCATAGCCCATTTTTGATTTTCTGAATATTTTCAACAAAACCTTTTTGAAAATCAAGAGGCGCACCCTGTTTTCTCATAGCCGACATCGGCGACAGGCAACCTCTTGTTTCCATAAAGCGCCTTTCAAACGCAAAATAGCGCTTCTTTTATTTCAAGTATATCGTTATACAGAGCTGCCCCTCATTCGTCTGAAGCTACGCTTCATCCACCTTCCCCCCAAGGGGAAGGCTGAGATTACGGTAATCATCCGCCGCTTTCCGTCAATCCTCCTTTTCCGCCTGCGGCACAAATTTTTCATAGCCGCCGCTGCCGTGGCGCACGCACCGCGACACTCTGGAAAGCGTTGCCGAAGAAATATTCGTGGCGGCAATCACTTCCGTATACGTTTTACCAGCTTTTAAAAGCTTCGCCGCTTTCGCCCGTTGCGCCATCTGCTCCGTTTCCGTGTACGTGCACAAATCTTCCAGCAGCGCCTTTACGTCCTCCGCCGTTTTGCACGCAAGAAAAGTTTCGTAAAGCACCTTTTCCATTTCCGTTTCCTGTTGTTGCGTTTTCACCATAAATCAACCGCTACCCCCCTTTATTTATTTTTTCCGCCGTCGATAAACGCCTTGAAAAGCGCGCTTTTCGGAGCGCCGAACGCTTCCGCCGCGCTGCCGCTTTCCTCCGCTTTGCCCTCGTGCAAAAATAAAATTTCGTCCGCCACGCTCCGCGCAAACTCCATTTCGTGCGTTACCACAATCATCGTGCGCCCCTCCGCTTTCAGCTCGTTGATCAGCGCCGAAATCTCGCCCGTCAGGTGCGGGTCCAGCGCGGAAGTCGGCTCGTCGAAGCACAGAATTTTCGGCTGCAGCGCCAGAGCGCGCGCAATCGCCACTCGCTGTTGCTGCCCGCCCGAAAGCTCGCACGGGTAGGCGGCGCATTTTTCCGCCAGTCCCACTTTTTCCAGCAGCCGCCGCGCGTTCTCGTCGTTCTTTTCCCTGATTTGTTTTTTCAGCGCGCTTTTTTCTTTGCGCGGCAGTTTCTCGTTTTTCAGCGCCCGCAGCTCGCTTAAATCCGCCGCCAGCGAAACGTTCCGCTTCGCCGTGTACTGCGGAAACAGCTGAAAATTCTGAAACACCAGCGTAAAATCCCTGTTTTCCGCGCCGTTCTCCGCCGCGCGCTTCTTCTTTTTCGGTTTTTTGCCGCCGTTTACCGCATTTTCTTCGGTCGTCGCGCCGTAATTCGCGGTAACGCCGTCTACCGTAACGCTGCCGCCGTCCGCCTCTTCCAGCCCGTTCAGGCAGCGCAACAACGTGGTTTTACCGTTGCCGGACGAACCGATTACGGCAAGCACTTTCCCTTTTTCCAGCGAGAACGAAACGCCTTTTAAAACTTCCGTGCCGCCGAAATTTTTCCGCATATCCCGCACTTCTAAAAACGCCATGTTTTCACCCGTTACACCTTATAGTACGAAAGTTTCTTTTCAAGATACCCGAAAAGCAACGTCAACGCGCCCACGGCGACAAGATAAAACGCCCCCGTGTAGAAAAGCGGCCATATCAGCGCCTTGCTGGCAAACCTGTCCGCCACTTTGATGATTTCCACCACGCCGATCACGCGCGCCAGCGCGGTATCTTTCACCAGCGTAATCACCTCGTTGCTCATCGGCGCAAGAATGTTTTTAAAAACCTGCGCCAGAATCACCTTGCGGAAAATTTCGCCTTTCGTCATGCCCAGCACCTTGCCCGCCTCGTACTGCCCTTTGGGGATGCTCTGAATGCCGCCGCGGTAAATTTCCGAAAAATAGCAGGCGTAATTGATGGCAAAGGCAATTAAAGTGGCGATAAACGCACCGCCGAATTCGATGCCGTAGCTGAAATACAGCTTGTTATCCAGCTTTCCCCAGAAGTTGGCGCCGGAAGCGGAAAAATAGCGCGGCAGATAGTAAATCACAAATAATTGAAGCATTAACGGCACGCCGCGGATAATCCACACAAACGTCTTGGAAACGCACCGCAAGGGCTTGAATCTGCTCATCGAACAAAAGCAGATCGCAAGCCCCAGAGGTATCGCTATCAAAAGCGTTAAGATAAACAGCAGCCCCGTTACGGCAAAGCCTTTCAGAAGGCTTTGCGTAACCTGTAAAAACGTCATTTCAAAATTTTTCCTTGTAGTTTATCGTTTATTTCGTAAGCAGCAGCGAATTCGTCAGTCCGTATTTTTCGGCAAGCGTCGCCGCAAAACCGTTCTCGGCAAGCGTTTTAAACACGCCGTTCACTTTCGCGGTAAGTTCGCTTCCCTTTTTGAAGCCCACGGCGTATTCCTCTTTTTCTATGGCGATGCCCTCGTTTATAACAAGGTTGGTATAATCGCCCTTGCCCGCCAGTTTCTGCGCCAGCAATACGTCCACAATCGCGTACTGCGCCGTGCCCGTGTTCACCGCTTTAATCGCGTCCATCTGCGAGGTTACGTCCTTTTTGTTAATGGTAACCCCCTCGATGCCGCCCACGTACGATTCGCCCGCGGAACCCGCTTCGAACGCCACCGACTTGCCGTCGAACTGCGCCGCGTCGGTCAGCTCCGTTTCGTTCGCGCCGCGCACCACGCATTGCGCGTTCTGCATATACGGCGCCGAGAAATCGATTTTATCGCTTCTGTTCGTGCCGTCGTCGTCCGCGCAGTTCCAGGTGAAGCCGTTCCAGATGCAGTCGATCGTGCCGCCGTCCAGCTCCATGTATTTGTTTCCCCACTCGATCTCCTTGAAGCGCACGGTGTAGCCGAGGCGCGTGAACGTTTCCTGCGCCAGCTCGGTATCGAAGCCCGTCAGCACGCCGTTTTCGTCTTTATAGTTCATCGGCTCGTAATCGGTGTAGCCCACCACCAGCACGTTTTCCGTTTTTTCTTCTTTGCAAGCCGCGCCCGCAAACCCGAATGCAAATACGCTTGCCGCCGCAAGCGCGCCCGCCATCAGTTTCATGCCTTTTTTCATTTTTGTAACTCCTTTCTCGTTCAATGTGATTTTTTACTTTGCTTTAACGATTTATCGCTTTAATTCGTTGAAGTGATTATGGGTATATTATAGCGCGTCGAAAAATAAAAGTAAAGCGTTTTTAGGGCAAAAAGTGTAAAAAATCAAAAAAAATTTGTCTGAAATCGGCTGTTTCGTGTTTGAAATCGGCGGAAATCAGGCAAATTTTCGGTATTTTTCGGGGTTTTTTCCCTTATTTTCAAGGTTTTTTCGGGCTTTTTTCGCCTTTTTTCAGGCATTTTTACACGTTTTTACGCGTTTTTGCGTACGGTTTTGCACATTACCGCGCCGAGGTACGAGGCCAGAGCTATTTTTAAAAGGTCGGGCAGAATAAACGGCACCACGCACACGGAAAGCACGTACCCGATGGATTTTTCGGCGCCTTTCAGCGCGAACAGTCCGATGAACCACGCCGAACCGAACGTATAGCAAACAATCGTGCCGAGGAGCGAAGCGATGGCGAAAACAAGGAAACATCTGCGTGCGCCGCCGCGTTTTTCCGCGGGTTTCAAGCTGTTTTCGTTGCGTTTTTCAAAGGTTTTTATGATGGTTGCCATCAAAGCGGACATCGGTAAAAAGCCCACGATATAACCGCCCGTGGGACTTACGAGGCTTGCCGTAGCGCCGAATTTGGAGAACACCGGCACGCCGACGAGTCCTAAAAACACATACACGGCAACCGCCGCCACGCCGTCGAACCCCAGCGCGATCGAAGCCAGCATCACCGCCAGCGTCTGCAGCGTGATGGGCACGCCGCCCGGCAGCGGAATAGAAATCTGCGCGCACACCGCCATCAGCGCCGTAAACAGCGCGATGCGGGCAAGGCGTTTCGCGCTGCCGCGGGAATGGAGTTTTACCTGTTTCGTTTCGTTCGTCATATGCTTTTCCTTAATTAAGGTATTTTTTCAAATCGTCAACGCGATCGGTGCGCTCCCACGGGAAGCCCTCTCTGCCGAAGTGCCCGTATGCCGCCGTCTGCGCGTACACGGGCGCGCGCAAACCGAGCGTACGGATAATCGCGTACGGACGGAAATCGAATTCTTTCTTTAAAATTTCCGCCAGCCTGTCGTCCGGCAGTTTTCCCGTACCGAACGTATCCACGAACACGGAAACGGGATTCGCCACGCCGATGGCATACGCCACCTGAATTTCCATTTTATCCGCAAGTCCCGCCGCCACGGCGTTTTTCGCCGCATAACGGCAGAAGTACGTGGCGCTTCTGTCTACCTTGGTGGGATCCTTGCCGGAAAACGAACCGCCGCCGTGCGCGCACATGCCGCCGTACGTATCCACGATGATTTTTCTGCCCGTCAGCCCCGAATCTCCCTCCGGTCCGCCGATTTCGAAACGCCCCGTGGGATTGATGAAATATTTCGTGTTTTCGTCGGCGTAGTCTTTCACAACCTCGTCGATGACGAATTTTTTGACGTCTTTGCGTAATTGTTCCTGCGAAACGGCTTCGTTGTGCTGCGCGGAAACCACCACGGTATCCACGCGCACGGGCGCGCCGCCGTTATATTCTACGGTAACCTGCGTTTTTCCGTCCGGGCGGAGATAGGAAAGCTTACCGCTCTTTCTTACTTCGGCAAGGCGCATGGAAAGCTTGTGCGCAAGCATAACGGGCAGCGGCATCAATTCCGCCGTTTCGCGGCAGGCATAGCCGAACATCATACCCTGATCGCCCGCGCCGAGCGTTGCGGCTTCATCCGTTTCCTCGCCCGATTTCTTTTCCGCGGAATCGTTGACGCCGAGCGCGATATCCGCCGACTGACCGTGCACCGCGAGCGTGATTTTCACCGTATCGGCATTGAACGAGCCGAACGTATACCCGATTTTACGGATGGTTTCGCGCGCGACGGCTTCGTAATCGACGACGGCGTTTGCCGTAACTTCGCCCATAATCAAAAGTCCGTCGTATGCGGCGCAACATTCGATTGCGGCGCGCGCCGCGGGATCCTGCTTTAAAATTGCGTCTAAAACGGCGTCCGCGATCTGATCGCAGACTTTATCGGGATGCCCCTCCGTAACGCTTTCGCTGGTAAAAAACTTTTTCATGTAAAAAATCCTCTTTTTAACATAGTTGTATGCGGTACAAATATAAATTCCGTCCCGCGTGAAAAATGCGCCTGCGACGGCTTTTCCCGAAAAAAAACGCCCCGAAAAAAGGCGAAACGGAAAACGATGGCTTCGCAAGGAATTCTATTATAGCACCGCGGCGCAAAAAAGTCAACGAAAAGTGCGCGCCTGCGCAAACGTTCATAAAAACATTTGACGCGCCCGCGGCGTTTTTAATTGCTTTTTCCGCGCGGCTCTGCTATAATGTTGTTTATGGCGACTCTGATTGAAAAATGCTTTGCGTGCCCCGTACGTTGCGGTGCGAATCGGACGGAACGCGCGGGATTCTGTAACGTACAGGGCTTAAAAATCGCGAAATATTATCTGCACCCTTTCGAAGAGCCGTGCATTTCCTTTAACAAAGGCAGCGGCACGGTTTTTTTTACGGGCTGCAATTTAAAGTGCGTGTTCTGCCAGAATTACGAACTTTCGCGCGCGGCGCGCGGCATGGAAATTACCCCCGCGCGGCTTGCCGATATTTTCCGCGAGCTGGAAGACGCGGGCGCGGACAATATTTCGCTGGTAACCCCATCGCACCTGATTTACGAAATAGAAAAAGCGTTCCGGCTGTACCGCCCGAAAATCCCCGTGGTGTACAATTCCGGCGGGTACGACAGCGTGGAAAGCCTGAAACGCATCGACGAATATATTTCGATTTATCTGCCCGATATGAAGTGGAAATCGGAATACCTTTCCAAGCGATATTCGGGCAGAAGCGATTACTTCGAAGTGGCGGCGAAAGCGATAGCGTTTATGGCGAATAAGCCCCTGCTATTCGAAGAACCGACGGCGGACGAAACGCCCCGCGCGGACGGCGTGAAAAAGATGCTTTCCGGACTGATTGTGCGGCACATGGTGATGCCGATGGGCGTAACCGACACGCTGGCGATTTTAAAATGGTTTAAAAACGAGCTGCCGGATACGGCGTACCTTTCGCTGATGAGCCAGTACACGCCGTTCGGCGACATCGAAGCTTTTCCCGAACTGAAACGCGGCGTTACGGCGCGCGAATACAACGAAGCCGTAAACGCGGCGTTCGCCCTCGGCATTACGAATATTTTTGTGCAGAAGCGTTCCTCTGCGGGCGAAAAATACATCCCGAAATGGGATTACTGACGGCTGCGTTCTTCCGCGACGGCAAGCGTACGGCTTTACAGACCGACTTTCAGTTTTGCGAGGCGGCGGGTAAGCGCCGCCGCGCGCGACGGGGCGGCGTAAGTCAGTTCGGCTTCCAGCGCACGGATTTTTTTCAATCTTTTTCCGATATTCATTGCAGGCACAGTTTGTGCAGAAAACGGCGGTAGTATATGTTGATTACGGCGGAAAATTTAAATTTCGGGTATGCGGGCGAGCCTCTTTTAGAGGGGCTTTGCTTTACGCTGAACGAGGGAGAGCGCGCGGGCGTCGTGGGCGGAAACGGCGAAGGAAAAACCACGCTGATACGGCTGATTTCAGGCGAGCTGACGCCCGATAGCGGCACGCTTTTTAAAAAGAACGGCATCCGCATAGGCTACCTTGCGCAAAACGGCGGATATGATTCCGATAATACGGCGTACGAGGAAATGCGCGGCGTTTTTGCCGAGGACATACGACTTTTAGAAGCGCTTTCGGAAACGGAAGAAGAAATTTCGCGTTGCGCCGCGCACGACAGAAAATTTGCGGAGCTTTCGGCGCGTTACGAAAGCCTTACGAAGCGCGTTGCCGCGCGGGATTCGTACAATTTCGAAGTGAAGCTGAAAACCGTGCTGAACGGCATGGGATTCGCCGAACGGTACGAACAGAAAATTTCGACGATGAGCGGCGGCGAAAAAACGCGGCTGAAACTCTGCCGTCTGCTTCTGGAAGAGCCGGAACTGTTGATTCTGGACGAGCCGACCAACCACCTCGACATCAAAACGGTGTTCTTTCTGGAGGACTATCTTTCTTCGTACAAAGGCGCGCTGTTCACCGTTTCGCACGACCGTTTCTTTCTTGACCGCACGGTGAAAACGATTTTCGAAATAGAAAACAGGCGGTTAAGCTTGTTCAAAGGCAATTACACGGCGTACAAGAAGCTGAAAGCGGATAAAATCGCACGGGAAGAGAAAGAGTACGAGGCGTACCTCGAAGAAACGAAAAAGCTGCAGGCGTTTATCGATAAAAACCGCGTGCGCGCCACTTCCGCCCGCGCCGCGCAGGACCGCGTAAAAAAATTAGAGGCGCTGGAAGTGAAAGAAAAACCGTTTGTTCCGCCCGCGCCGCCCGCGTTTTCGTTCACGTACGACGTCCCCTCTTACGAAAACGTACTGGACGGAGAAAATTTTACCGTGGAAGCGGGCGGGAACGTGTTGCTGAAAGACGCCTGTTTTTCGCTGAAACGGGGAGATAAATTTGCGATTGTGGGCGAAAACGGCACGGGAAAATCTACGTTCGTGAAAGAAATCGTGCGCGGAAAGAACAGAAATCTGCGGCTGGGCAGGTTTGTGAAAATCGGTTATTACGACCAGGAGAACGCGGAGCTGAACGGCGACGAAACGGTGCTTTCGGAACTTTGGGGACGGCGCGTGCTTTCCGACCAGACCTCCGTGAGAAAAGATCTGGCGCGGGCGGGGCTTTCCGCCGAGGACGTGTACAAAAACGTTTCCGCGCTTTCCGGCGGGGAACGGGCGAAACTTGCGCTTGCGGTGCTGGAAAACGAGCACGGCAATTTTCTGATTCTGGACGAGCCGACCAACCACCTCGACCTGCCGGCGCGCGAGGCGCTGGAAAAGGCGTTGCGTGCATTTGACGGCACGCTTTTAATCGTTTCGCACGACCGCTATTTCATCGAAGCCGTGGCGGACGGCATTGCGGAAATAGAAAATCGGGCGCTGACGTGCTACCGCGGCGGATACGAAGCGTATCTCGCGAAGAAGCGCGAAGCGGCGGCGATTGCGGCGAAAGAACGGGAAGAAAAGGAAAAAGCGGCGTACCTGTACGCGCGCGAACAGAAAAAAGCTTCTTCGCATCAAAGCCGCGAAGAACGCGCGGCGGAAGCGAAGCGGCGGCAGAAAACAAGCGAAATCGAAAAACTTGTGGCGGCGCTGGAAGCCGAAGAAGCAACGCTGACGGAAGAAATTTCCACGCCCGGAATCGCGCAGAATTACCCGGAATTGCAGAAGCGTTGCGCACGGCTGGATGAAGTGCATAAGGCTTTGGACGAGGCATACGCCGAATACGAAAAGTATATCTGACGTAAAAAGTATTCCTCCCGGTGTAGCCGGTTTTATCGGGATTTGTTGCCGGACTAATGCGGCGTGCGGGTATCGCGCGCCGTATTTTTTTATATAAAAGCACAGTTTTTTCGCTCTGCTTTCCGTGCGGCGAACCTGCTTTTTAACGCGGCGGAGCGTTTTCGCGGAAAGCGCCCTCGATTTGACAAAATCCGACAAAACGAGCGCGGAAATTTATCGTATAATTGTTTTCGCGGCAACGAGGCGGAAAAAGGAGGCGCGGAGAAAAATGGCAAGGAAAATCGTGATTACGGGCGGCAAAGGCGGTACGGGGAAAACCGTAACGGCGTGTCTGCTGGCGGCAAGGCTGGCGGCGCGCGGCGAACGCACGATTGTCTGCGACGCCGATTTTTCGCTTTGCAACGCGCACCTTGTTTCCGATCTTGCCGACCTGATTGTTTACGACGTAATCGACGTGCTGGAGGGACGGTGCCGCGCGAAGCAGGCGCTGGTGCAACACCCCCTGCTGCCGAATTTTTATCTGCTTTCCGCCGTACATTCCGCGCCCGAACGGTACGTATCGCCGCAGTCGCTGAAAGCGGTGCTCGATTCGCTCTCCCCTACGTTCGATTATATCGTGATCGATTCGCCTTCGGGGGCGGACGAGGGATTTCACCGCGCGGCGGCATGCGCGGACGAGGCGATGATTTTAACCACGCCCGATCTGACCGCCGTAACCGACGCGGACAAGGTTGCGGGGCTGTTGAAAAGCTATGCGTTGAAAAACGTTTATCTTGCAGTGAACCGCGTGCGCGGGGATCTGGTGATGGACGAGAAAACGCTTTCGCCGTGGGAAATTTCGAAACTGTTAAAGCTGCCGCTGCTCGGCGTGATTCCCGAAAACGACAAGGTGGTGCGCAGCGGACTGAAAGACCCCTTGGGGTGTTTTTCGATGCTGGCGGACGCGCTGACGGGAAAGACGAAAAACGGGAAAATCAGATATTACGACGTTACGGCGCCCTTTTCGGGCGCGTTCGGCGGACTGAAAAAGCACTGGCGCGGCAAATTGTGAGTTTCTGCGCGGCGTAAGCTTTTTGCCTCTGCGCCGCAGCGGGCGCCGTTTTTGTATCGCCGTATGTTGCCGCGCGGCGTTGCGGCGTTTTTATTTTCCCTCGCGGAAATCGGTTCCGCTCCGCGGGAATCGACGCGAGCTACGCGGGAATCGACGCACGCTACGCGGTTTTATAGCGGCGGGCGGCGTTTCGGCGGGGTATGGTGCGAACGAGCGGAATTTTTAAGCGTTTTTGCAAGCGTTTTCCTGCGCTTGCGGGAGATGAATCCGGATGAAAAAAATTGAATATACGGAAAATTTCGAACAGGCAAACAGAATTATCGAAGGTGAAAAAGCGGTGCTTTCCGACGGCTGCCGCGGACTGATACTGCAGGATTTATCCGCCACCCTGTCGCGGTATTTCGAACTTTCGTCGGTGCCGGAAATGCGGTTGATGCCCGCGGAAAAAGGATTTGAGGTAAGCTTGGAATTTTCCGCCGCAATGATTAAAAAATTCAACGTTCTGAAATAAAGCGCCCTGCTTTTTGCTTTTTTTCACAAAAAATAGTCGTAACAAATTGTTCTGCTTTGTAACGTCAAATTATGACAACCCCGCTTCGGGCGCTTAAACGATTGTCGCAGTTCGGGCAGATATTGTTAATTATTTTGAAATTTACTTATTTCGTCTGATCCGCTTTCGAAAAGGGTTTTTCGGTAATTTCCGTTAAAATGTTTTTAATATTTATTGCCGATTGCTCCGTTTTTCGCCGCGGTTTTTTTTAAAATCCGGGATTCGTCGGACGCGTTCAATAATTCTTGACATCGTTCGGGGAATATTGTATAATGATAATACATTCCGCGCGGCGGAGCGGTGAAGCACGCGACGGCGACGGGAAAAACTTTACGGAGATAAGAAGTATGGGTAAAGCGAACTTTATTATTGCGACGGATTCTACGGGCGAAATGCCTCTTGAATATTACAAGGAGCACGGCATCGAGCGGGTTTGCCTCGGTTTTGTGATGGACAACGTGAACTACGAGGGCGAGGACGGACAGCCCATCGACACGGACGCGTTTTACAAAGCTTTGGCGGCGGGAAAAATGCCTACGACTTATCAGGTAACCGCCGAACAGGCGAAAACGCATCTGCTGCCTTATGTGAAGGCCGGCAACGACGTGCTTGTGAGCGCCTTTTCTTCGGGGCTTTCCGGTACGTACGGCAGTTTCTGCGTAGCGGCGAAAGAACTTTCGGAAGAATTTCCCGAACGGAAAATTATGGTGATCGACTCGCTGTGCGCGTCTTTGGGACACGGCTTATTTCTGCACTATCTCGTAGAAAAAGCGGAATCGGGCGCGAGCATTGAGGAAACGTATGAGTACGGCATGAATTTGCGACTGCATATCTGCCATAATTTTACCGTGAACGATTTATTTCAGCTGAAACGCGGCGGACGCGTTTCTTCCACCGTGGCGGTAATCGGATCGCTTCTGAATATCAAACCCGTGATGAGAATGGACGACGAGGGACATCTTGTGCCTGTGGGGCGCGGCGTGATGGGCAGGAAAAAATCAATTACCGCGATTTTCAACAACATGGCGGCTCAACAGGATTTACAGCCCGGCGACCCCGTGTATATCGTGCAGGCGGTTTGCCGCGACGACGCCGAATACCTGAAAAAACTGGTACAGGAGAAGTTTCCCGGACACGAAGTGTTTATCGGGGAGCTCTCCCCCGTCATCGGTTCGCATTCCGGGTTGGGCACTTTGGCGATCTTCTTCCGCGGCACGGCGAGATAAAGGAGTTCGGCAAAAATAAAAAACGACGGCGGCGGTTAAAATGCGGCAATAGCAAAAATGACGGCGGAAAATTTTTTCATTTTTCCGCCGCGTTTTTTGAAAGGCGCTGAGAAAATCGTTGATTTTTTGCACGGTAAGTGGTATAATAAATAAAACATGCGGAGGTATATCGAAGCGGTTGTAACGAGGCGGTTTTGAAAATTTATTGATTTATCGGATTGCCACTTCGAAAATCGCTTTTGTTTGCCTGCTTTTTTGCAATTTTTTTTGTTCTTTGATTTTTTTTAATCTCGCAGTTTTCTCGCACCTTTGCGATTTGCTTGATTTAAAGAAAAAATTTTGTTATAATTTAATTGTTTACGGAAAGTTGGCAGAGCCCGGTTGAATGCACTCGACTTGAAATCGAACGATGCCCTGAAAGGCGTCCGGGGGTTCGAATCCCTCACTTTCCGCCAATCAAAACCTAAATCGAATACGAAAGTGTTTGGTTTAGGTTTTTCTTTTGCAAAAATGCAGTATTTATTAGCGTTTTTTGGTTTTCTATGTGCCGTCATTTTATATCTTTCTGGGTTCGTAGGCTAAAGTTCGTATCCCTTTTTCCGTAACATATTTTGTGTATACAGTAAAATTTATTGACAGAACACTTTTTTTATGATATTATGTAGTTGTCCGAAAGGAAGGGTTAGTTTCCTCAAAGTAATTGAGTAATGTAATCTGTTTACGCTTTTCTTTGCAAGCGGAAAAGTTTAAGTGGAAAATCTTACAATAATTGTTTTGATAAAATGAGACCTATCGTTAGGAGTAGTCTATCGCGCCAGAGGTGGACTCTCTTTGTCGGAGAGGTCTTTTTTGTTTCCTTCGGATAAATATCATATTATTGGAGGTATCAAAATGAAAATGCAAAATCTTAACGAACATCTCGATGAGGTGCAAGAAAAAATCGATTACTATTTTAATAATACCGATTTACTCTTGCAAGCATTTACGAGAAGTTCTTATTCCACCCAATATGGTGGAGAAAACAACGAAGTCCTTGAATTTATCGGTGATAAAGTTCTCGATTTTTATGTTGTAAAAACAATCGTCGATGAATACGGGTTTATGAAATCTCAATCGGAGTATTATGACAAAGACAACGATAATGAAGAATTCTGTATCGTAGCCCACAAAAACGAGTCGGATTTTACTGAAATTAAGAAAGAAATCGTTTCAAATAAAACGCTTGCAAAAAGAATCGATTACTTTGGTTTCGCTAAATATATGTATTTGGGCGACAGTGACATTGATAATAATGTAGTAACACAGGAAAAAGTTAAGGCGGATTTATTCGAGGCTATTTTAGGAGCAATCGCAATAGACAGTGATTGGAATGCCGATGAAATTCAAAATTCCGTTGCAACCATGCTCGATATCGATAAGTTTTTGGCGAATATCGATACTACAGAAGAACGACCTGAAAAGTTTAAGGAAGAAAACGCTGTAACTACGTTAAAAGAACTTGCGGAACACGGAATTTGCACTAAGCCCGAATATGTTTCGAGCGACGGACAAGTGGAACAAAACGGTCGTTTATGGTGGTCTTGCACTTGCACTGTTAGAAGTTGGGGCGTTCAAAAAACAGGGCTTGCCGATTCTAAAAAAGCAGCAAAAAGATATGCCGCCTACTTAGTCCTTTGCGAACACTACCAATTACCCGACGAATTTGTCGAGGATGACGAGTAAACACTATTCATAAATACTTTGATTATGGCTTCCGCTAATTGACAAAAAATTGTAATTATTCGATTTACGTTACTAATGCGCCGCCAATAGGGAATAATACGAACACCGAAACAAAATCGGAGTTCGTATTTTTCTTTTTTTACGGATACATCGGCATAGTAAAAAAAACGGGGCTATATGCCGGTAATCGACTTGTAGCCCCGTTTTATTATATACTTTTACCGTTTAAACGATTTTTTCCCACCACGCGTATAAAACGATATCGTCGCAGACAGGCGTAAGGTCTGTAAATCTTGAAAGAGTGTATTCCTCCCCTTCGCTTATTTCGGCTTGTTTTTTTCTGTACCAGCCTATAAATTTATATTTGTCGGCGTCCGCGTTTTTACGCGGAACGGGAACGTGTTCGGTCATATAACAACCGTGAACGATCTCGAACTCGACCGTATCGCCTACCCAAACGTTATTTTTTGCAAGCATAGCGCCTTCCGCCTCAAAGACCACTCTGTGTTTCTGTTCGTTTACAAACTCCATTACGGTAATCCATTCGGATTTGACTTTTTTATAAATTACCTTTTTATTCGTATTAAAATAAAAATCACCGTCTCTGCCGAGCGAAAAATCGGGAGTACTTGCCCCGCTTAACCACTGATTCGGCTTTGAAAAATCGAAAGTTTCGCTTGTTCCGTCGGTATAATTTATTGTAAGTTCGTAACTTTCGTCGTTTTCCGAACGGGTGATTCCCGATATTCCGGTTGCGGCGGGAATCGGAATATCTTTGGTCGTTCCGTCGGATAAGGTAATTTTCAACGTTCCGGCATAACCGGCGTTATCGGACGTCAGAAATTCGATGTTATCTATACCTACACCGTCTTTACCGCGAGGCAGACTTATCTCTTTCGGCTCGGTACTTCCGCTGAAAGTAAATACAAGGTAAGGTCCTTCGTGCGTTTCGTCGGCCTCGAAAATCTGTACGTTGGAAACGTATTCTCCGTTGGGAATAAAAAACGTTACGTCCTTCATTTCTTCCGACGTGAATTTTATCGTTACTTCGGTTTCGCTTCCGTTATTTTTCGTAATTATTTCGGCTATTCCGTTTCCGTTATCGCCTTTATCGCCTTTCGAGCCGGAATCGCCGCGCAACGCGCTTAAATCCGTTACCTCTATACGACTTACGTCGCCGCTATCGTAAACAAGTTCAAGATAATATTTATCGGCTTTTTCGTCGTAAACCACCGAGGCGGAAGTTATGCTTGTTTGTTCGTCCCACGAAAACGAGCATGCCGAAAGCGAAAAACACATAAACAAACAAATGATTAAAGCAACTATTTTTTTCATAGTCAAACTCCTTTAGCGTGAGCCTGCATTTTTTCTGCGCTGGGCGTTTGCCCGAGCGTGGCTCCGTCGGTAAACACAAAACGGAAGGGTTCGTAACCGGTAACTATAGTAACGGTTTTAAGCATCATGTTGTAATACTGTCTTGCGCCCTCTCCCGCGCTCATGTTAAGATAAGTTTCCATAATATCGACCTCTGCGGCAGGTTTCATATTCAAATGATATACGTAATCGGTCGCAAATTCTACGGTAGAATAATTTGCGCCGCCGCCGTAATAGGCGACCGGTATATTAGTATACTGCGCTTTTCCGTCGCTATAACTTACGCTGCGTTTCTGCGCCTCTTTTTTAACAAGGTTTTTAAGCGGGAAAATAAAATCGATGTTTATATTGTATTTACTCGGATCGGCTCCGCCCGTAATTCCGCCCGGACCGCCGCCTCCGGAAAGATCTTTAAGCACTGTGGAAATATTTTCGTTTATAAGTCCCGAAATGTCCATCTTTTCGAAATTTTTATAATCGTAAAACGCCGTATCGCCGCTTAAGATCACCTTAACCGGGTAACTCGTGCCGGAAATCCGCTCCGGCGGATCGGGAATAAGGGGTTTCTGCTCGGGACCGCTGAACGACGAAAACATTTTGGTTATTTGCGACGATATTTTAGAATAAAGGAAAGGTCCGTTAAACAGCGATTCAAAAACTATCGACGCTATTCCGCTATCGTAAAACTGACAGTTTTTAAACTCCGTATTGCCTTTGAATTCGGTTTTTATCGATTCGTCGCCAAGCGCGTTTTGCATATTGCGAAGCGCGGTTTTGTAATTTTCGATCTTTTCTTTCGGAATATTACCGAGGTATTCGGTCATTAAAACGTCGCCCTTGCCGTCCTCTTTCATATAATCCGCAAGTTTGTCTTCGAACGCATTGCCGGAAGAATCCGAAAAATTCTTCACCGAATTGCCGTTGGGTTTCGAATATTCGTTCGCCCCCGTAGTGAATAAAAAGTTCTGGGCATGCATCAGCAGGCAGTTATCCACGGTGAAATTATAAGAAGAAAAACTTCTTAACACGTTTTTACCGTTTGAAAGCGTGCAGTTTTTAATGGTTATGCCGTTGCCGTCCGCTTCAACCGCAGTCCCGACCGTTTCGAGTTTTTTAAGACTGTTCACGTCGTCGCAGTTTTTAATTATCACGTCGTTTACGGTAACCCCGTCGCCATCGATATAAAACCCTGCGTTATCCTGCCCGTAAGCCGTTATAAGCGCCATTCCGTTAGGATCTCCGAGCGTATAAAACGGCAGCGGCCCGCGGAAAAGATTATCGGCGGTGAGAACGGGGACTTCCTGCCCGTTCCCCGTTGTAACGGTTTCGTAAGGATAAGTGAGATTATGCAAATTTATGGTATAACCGTTGCCGTAAAAGTCCTTTCTTATGCGAAGTCCCGCGTTGATCTTATCGGATATCGGCGAAAACCTCTTATCCGTTTTAGCGAAATCATTCCATTTATCGATATATTCGTGGTTGTACTTTGTCCGGAACGAATAAATTTCCGACGCAAACGAATATTTGCCGTTTGCACCCTTTTTACCGAACGACGTAACGTTGTTTTCCTTTCCGAGTTCGGTTTTGATAAACGATTCGGATTGGAACGATTTTCTCAATACCGCTATTTCCCCGTTTTTCGAGCGGTTTGTGCAATTAAGAAGCTGATCGTAGTTATAAACGTTTACACCGTTTTCAACCACTTTGAAAGCCGCCTTATACGGCAATACGCCTTCGGTGTCTGCCTTGAACAGCACAAAAGCGTCGCCTGCCGATTTAACGGTTACTTCGCAGGTCTGTTCGTCGAATCCGATATTATCCGAAAACTCGTATTCCAGCGCGTCTTTCAGTTCTTCCGGCTGCGTGGTTACGTTCAGTCGGAATTTTGCGGAAGAAAGTTTTCCTCCTCCGTCCATGTCGTATTGACCGTAATAAATATTCGGATCGTAGTTCGCGCCCGAGGGCTTTATTTCCGACTGCGCTATGATAAAGCCGCGGTCGTATATAATGGCTTCGAGTTTTCGGCTTACGTTGCCTTTTTTGTTGGAACAAATAAGATTTACCGCGCCTACGCCCAGCGTTTTAAGATAGTAGCCGTCGGTTTTCCGTTCTATTTCCGCTATCGGTTCGCTTTCGGCGTTGCTTTCCACGCGCCACACGAGTTCGTTTCCCTCGGCTATCGTATAGTTGCGTTGATTTACTCCCTTTGCGTTAAGTTTATAGCCGTTTTCGTTCAGTTTAAAGGCTTCCGGATCGCCGTAATCCCAGGCGATACCCGAAATATCTACGTCAACGTAAATGTACGTGGTGTTTATGGTAACCGTTGTTAAAACCGCGAACAAAAACGGTATGATAAGCAACACCGCAAGATTTTTCTTTTTCATCAGTTTATCGCCTCCAGTTCGAGGAACAGCCGTCCCGATTTTTTATAAACGATAAACGCGCCCGCCGCAGCCAGACCTATATACAGCACAGAGCCGACGGCAAAGCAAACGTAAGGGTGAATTCCCGAATAAGCAAGTATAGCCGAAAATACGGCGAAAAACATGGGCAGCAGATATGATACAGCCGAAGATATAAGCGTTTTACGCGATTTTGCCCGTCTTATTTTAAGTTCCTCGTAAAGCGACGCCACGTAGTACAGCGCAAGCGCGCATATACCGAGCAATAAGCAGAAAGACGCCGAAGCAAACCCCATAACGCCCGCGGCAAGCAAGACCGCGATCGATACAAAAAGCGAAACAACCGAAAGAACAAACGGTAAACCGGATTTGACTGCCAGTTGCAAATGCAGGTTTACAGGCATGGTTTTCATATTTTTTACCGTTTTTTCCTCCATGGAGATAAAACGGTTTGCGCCGCTCGCTATGGTAGTAGAAAAAACCATAACGAAAAACGCGTCTGTAAAAGCCACAAAACCGGGTATGTAATTGATATAATAAGTCATAGTCCCGGAGTTGAATGCGGTATTTATAGATTTAAGCACCATACACAACAAAAACGGCTGAATTATTATAAGCCCCGTATACGAAAAAATATTTTCGGAATTGCCGAAAATAAGCGACAATTCTTTTTTTACAAGGGATTTGGGAACGCTTAAAATTCTGAGTTTTCTTTCTTTGCTTTTGCGCTTTGCCGCAAAATTAACGTTACGCACGTAATTATAAGAAAAAACGGTGTAAACAAGTCCGGCGGCAAAAATAATCGAAGAGATAAGAAGATACACAAGAAGCGAATAACCTTTTTTGCTTATAAATACGCTCAGCAGGGCGTTCACGGGGAAAGCATACTCTTTAAACTTTTGAAGATTTGCCATATTTTCCGACGTGAAAAGCCCCGCCATTCCGTTATTCGAAAGCAGCTCTACGAATATTTCAAGCACCGACGAATAAGCGATGGAAAGCCCCGCCATCACCGCGGAAACAATAAAAAGCTTAATAAGCGGATGATTATTAAGCGCGCACGAAACGAGATATACGGGATAAACCGCCAGCAAAGCCACGCCCGCCTCCGTAACGAACGACAATGCGGGATAAAACAGCGCGGTAAAATAGAACAACGGCGGCATTCCCTCGCTTACGCCGTAAGCAATGAACAGCGGATATTCGAACATGAACGCAGCCGAAGTTTGCACAAGGAACAATAGCACCAGTTTGGAAGATATGATTTGTCCGCTCTGTACGGGGCGATTGGATAACAGTTCAACGTCCTTAGGGTCGAAAAACAGTTTTTTTGCCGACATCACGCACGATACGGTTGAAAGAACGATTATAACAAACAAAAACACGCACAAAAACGACTCTTTAGCACCTGCCACGTCGGATATTTTGCTTATGATTCCGCTAAAAACAAACCATTCCACGGCGACGAAACAGCCTATAAACAAAACAGTAAAAACCGCGGATATTATTCTTTCGGAAAGCTTCGCGCTTCCCGAAAACATAAGTCTGAAATCTTTTAACAGCAAATTCAGCATGGCTTATTCCCCGTACGTTTCCATGAACAACTTGCCCAGTTGCAACCTGCGGTTAGGTTCTTTATTCAAATCGTATAAAGCCGCAACCACGCCGTTGTTTACAATGGCGACTCTGTCGCAAATACGGCTTACGAGTTCGATGTTATGCGACGTTACAAACACGGTTTTGCCGTGATCGGCGTATTCGCGCATCATTTTTTTAAGTTCTTCGACAGCCATAACGTCAAGTCCGACGGTCGGCTCGTCAAGCACCCATATATCGGGGTTAAACAACAAACTTGCCACAAGGCAAAGTTTCTGTTTCATACCGTGGGAATACTCGGAAATACGATTTTTAAGTTCTTTTAAATCGAGTTTAAGCCGTCCGCACAGATAGGCGTAATTTTTAATAAATTCGCCCTCGGATATTTTATAAATTCCGGCTATAAATTCAAGATAATCGTATCCGGTCATAACTTCATAGCACGACGGCTCGCTGGCGACGTAACCGAATCTTCTTTTGGCATCCAGCGATTGTTTTACGATATCGAAGCCGTCTATAAGTATACGTCCGCTCTGAAACTGCTTTGCGCCTATCATACAGTCGATAGTAGTCGACTTACCTATTCCGTTCCGCCCGATAAAGCCGAAAAGTTCGCCCGGATAAACCTTTAAATTAAGCCCTTTAAGAACTTGTTTATTCCCGTAGGCTTTGTGCAGATCTTCGATTAAAATCGACGGCGTGCGCCCGGATTCCGCGGATGTCGGATTCAATACGTTTTCGCCGTTCATACCTCTCTCCTTAATTTACAAATCCATATAACGCTTTCGCCCGACGAATTTTGGGTAAAAGCGTAGCGCGTGCCGCAGTTCGGGCAGGAAAAATCCCCGTCGTTTTCATAAACGCCGCTTACGCCGCACGCCGGGCAATATTTTTTATATACCGAAGAATCGGCGCGTATAAGCCTTATTTTAGACGCCAGCCACGAATAAATCATTTCTTCTTCCGTTTGCCCCGCGCGGGACAAAAGTTCGTGCGTAACGCCGTCTTTAAGCGACCATTCGCCGATCATTTCAACCGAACAGAAATTTTTTCCGTCGTCGCCCGACGCAAATTCTTCCGCGGCCTCGGCAGAACGTCCGTCTTCCGCAAAAAGAGCGTATTTAACGGTTTTTTTGCTTGTTTTATGCGTTACGTCGAGAATTACCGCACCTTTTTTATGAAAGTCGAAATTCAACGAAAATTCTTTGCCGCAGGCTTTATACTCGTTTAAGTTTTTTCCTTCTTTTAAATCGAAACCGAGTTTTTTAAGCGATTTTAAAATATAAATTTTAATAATGGATCGCAAATCTTCGGCTTCTTCGCCCTCGCACTGATATTTCAGAAATCCGTTGTAAAACTTAAAGCATGCGCGATATTTTAAATCTTTAAGCAGAATGTTAGTGGGCGAAATTCTCCCTTTTAAGGGTTTTTCTTTGCCCACGATTTTATAAAACCCCGTATTTTTTAAATATGCCACGCGTTTTTCTATATTGCGCGCAAAATCCAACGCCATACCGGCGTCGCCGGCGTAAAGCTCGTCGGTATTTTCGCCTATACGCGGCAATCTTTCGCCGTAAACCCGTTTAAGTTCGGTAATTTCCCTGCCGATAAGGTCTATTAAAAGAACGATGAATCTGTTTTCGTAAATACAAAGTTCATCTTCGTTACGAAAATAATACAACTCTTCCGGCACCATTTTTACGCCGCGGCGTTTCCATAAACTGCCGTCGCGGCATACGCGCTTAAAATCGTCGGCGGAAAGTTGCCCCGCCTGTTCGATTCGGGCAAAAACTTCTTCGCGCCGAGTTGAAACGTGCGGTTTTTCCGCTATCGACAAAATTATGCCCAGCAAAGAAAGCGCTTCTTTAAAGTACGAGCAATCTTCTTCATACGAAATTTTTTGCAACGAAAAGTCGCCTGCGCTTTCCGCATGGGAATATGCGCCGACCAAACCGCCGTTCAGCGAAATAAATTCTTCTGCGGCGCGAGCGTTGCTTTTAAATTGAAGTTGTCCGGTTGCTATCATACTTTTTATTTTTTCCGGACGAAAGATATTATTTTTCTTTCGTCCGCCACGCTTTTGCGGAGTATTCTCGTTGCGCATTCCGTTTAAAACCGCAATAACTGCCGCATTACAGGGTTTTTATGATTTTTCTTATCACCTTTTCGCTGCGGGAAAGCGTACCCTTGCCGTAAGTTTCATCCATAAGCGCAAGAGTTTCTTCCAAAGCGGGCTTAACGTAATCTTCAAAACGCCCTTCGAGTTTAGAGAACAACTTTTTGCAAAGCATAAAGTCGAGTGCGTCTTCCTTAGTACCGCCGCACGCGATAAACGCAGGCACGATTTTTTCAAGCTGATTAAGAATACGGTTACCTACGGCAATATCGAAAGTATCGTAAACAAACCCCGAAATTTTGTCGAGTCTGGCTTTATCCTGCGCGTTAAAAGCGTTTGCCGAATCGGCTTCGGCAGCGGCATACAGTCCACGCAAAGCGGACGCGGTAACGTGGATTTTTTCAACGTTCTCGCTTACCGTAAACGCGTCGTTTTTCTTTAAGAACTCCAAAGTAATGGCACGGTCGTACACCTTATCGGTAATGGTAAACGTAGAATCGTCGCGGTTGGCGGTGCCTACAAAGTAACTGTTTTCGGGAATCCGAACAAACCCGTTTTCAAGTTTTACGGGCGGCACAAAATCGTGCGGAACGCTCATAATTTTGAGTTTCCAATCGGCAACGGGGTATTCGAGTACGCTTAAAAGGTCGGCAAAATAATACTCTACGCGCGAAATATTCATTTCGTCAAGCACGTAAAAGTTAAGCGTATCGGGCGAATAATTCGCCTCGTACAAAGCCGACAAAAATTCGGTTTCGGTATAAGTTTTAGAAAATTCGTTATAAAAGCCGATTATGCTGGTTTTATCGCGCCAGGTAGCCTGAACCGGCATAAACAGCACGTTTGCGCCTATAAACTCGGCAAAATAACGCGGAAGCGACGACTTACCCGTACCGGAAAGCCCCTCAAGAATTTCAAAATGACTTGCGGCAAATCCGCTGATAAAAAACCTGACGGTATCTATATCGAAATATAATTCCTGCGTTTTGGCAAGATAAAGTCTGAACTTTTCGGCCAACTCTTTAAGCGAAACGTCGTCGCCCTTAGCGGCAGGCAACTCAAAGCCCTCGTATTTTTCGTCGATAGCGGTAAGCGTGGGAAAAACCTCTTCCCTGTCGCGGATAATGGTATCGTCGCCGGTGAGTTTGCCTATGCCGTTGCCGCCGGCGGCAGACGAGCCGTCGTAAGAAGGGGCGGCGGCAGCGGCAGCCGAGCCGTCGGAAATAACCTGTTGCCCTACGGTAGTAGACTGACCGTCGAAACTGCCGGTAACGTCTAAACTGACGTTGTCGTCGTCAAATTCGGGCTGACTCGCGCTCGAGAAAAAGCGGAAAGGCTTATCCACAAGTAAAAAGTTTACCACAAGCATTACCGGCGCGCCGATAACCACAAACAAAACGATATAAATAACCGTAGTAAGCAAAACAACCTGCCCGAGGTATTTCATGGCTTTGCCGATGTTTTCGCTCGTAAGCGGACTTTGCATAAGCGCGCCTAACGTAAGCGATAAAGCTATGCACACAACGGCTGTACCCGTATACCATAAAAACATTTTTCCGCTTTCGGGCTGAATGTTTTTAAATACGGCAAACTGCCTTTCAAAGCAAATGGCGACTGCCGCAATGGTAACGAACACGGCAAACAGCATAACCATAACGAAACCCGAGGTTCCGCCTGCGATTTCTTCAAAACGCATACCGACGGCAAGCATATTTACCAAATTTTTCTTTGGAAAAAACGTGTGCGCGCCGTCTATACAGGCGCAGGTAAACACCAGCAGCACCGCATACATAACAGATAGCGATATCGCTATAAAAGTTTTTCGTGTAAACAGGGTTTTTATCATAAACCGCCCCTCTTTTTAACTTATAATTTTTATAACGGAATTAAACCTTGCAAACGTATTTAATCTGCAGTCGGCGACCGCACGTCCTGGTCAGCCGTCGTTTTTTTGCGATGATTGAAATTTTTCGTTCTCGCCGCCGTCCGAAGAGTTTTCGGTTTTATTCTGCAAATTTCCGTCGTTTTCGGGCGGAGGATTATTTTTCAGAATTTCTTCGCGGATTTCCTCGGTAACCAGTCCGTTCGGTTCGAAAGTATAAATAAATTTATTAAGGTAGAGCGTTTCCACGTATTCCACCGTCAGATTGTCCACGCCGACAATCTCGTCAAGGTTAAGTGCCTGTTTCAGCGCGGATAAACGCTGATTTTTAGCCTCGTTCATTGCCTTGTTGCGGTTATCTATCATAAGCATACAATAAATAATGGCAACAATGGTGGCAATACCCGAATACGACTGAAAAAACAGAATAAAAATGCCTATCGTGGGCAAATATTTACCTGTGTATTTACCTATCACCCTGTCAAAAGGCGGGTGATCGTTGTCGCTGTCGGGGTTGGCGTCGCCGCGAGTGGTATAGGTGCCGTCGCTGTTAATGCGAAAAATACGGTGAATAATGTTTACGCCCTTGTCGTTTACGTAAGCAATAACGTCGTATTGTTTCAGTTCTTCGGGAGAATCCACCTTTTCAAGCAAAATTATGCTGTACGTGGGGAACTGATCGTCGCGTCCGTCAAGATAATATTGGTTATTGGGGTGTTTTTCGCTCATAGAGCCGCTTGCAACCACCATAAGCATTTTATTGCCCAAAACCACCGAATTTCCGCTGATTTTATTGATTACGGCAAGCACGAAAAATATGCACACGAATGCGGCTATCACCGAGCCGACAACCCGTTTAACAACAGCCCACCGCTGTTTTTTAACGTTTTTGTTGTTAAGCTTGTCGTTCACGAAAGAAGCTATAAGTTCGGCGTCGTTTTTTCCGTCATTATAGTTCTGAACAACGCTTTTGCTATATGAACCGAAAAGCAGAGTGAAAACGGCGGAGAACGCCGCGAGCGCAAGCACGGTTACCACAAGCGCAATTATATCGAGCGATGACATTTTACCTTAATTTTGCCTTAAAAATAATAGATTTTTTGTAAATTTTCAAAAAAGTCCCTTGCTCAAGGTTTAACGCCTTAAGCGAAAGGACTTTTTTCCGTTCTTTTTCCGGCAAGGCGTTGTCTCCTTTGCCCTTTGGTTTTATTTAATTATTTCGCCTGCGCGTTGACAACTACGTTGAATTTAGTTTCGCTTGCCGCAATAGTCTTTTTCATAGCGGTAAGAATATCGCGCTTCGCTTCGGCCGTTAATTCGGTGTAATTAGCAGCTTTATTTTCCGCATTAGCTATGTTAAGCAGGTCTTTTAAATTCTTAATAGATTCTTTGTCTTTATCCAAATATATACCGGGGTTTTCCTTTTGAAAAAGCTCGCCCCAACCGAACGTAACTTCAAACGAGAAAGTAGCTGTATCATCAGCACCCGAAGTAAATACGGTATCGGTAGCCGAATATTCTACTTTTTTTGTAGTGTCAATCAAGTTACCTTTTTCGTCTGCTGCACCCGCGGGTAAAGTTATGTATTTAGGCAAATTGGCTTTTACTTCATACTCGGTTGCGGAACCGTCTTTAAGTCCGTAACCCGCAGCGGTAATAACGCTATCGGCAACTTTAATTTTTATTTCCATCTGCTTTAAAGTGGCAAACTTTTTAATAGAACCGCTAACGGTTATTTCAAGAGCTTCAAAATCATCGGCTTCTGCCTTATTATAACGAATAGTACCCGTTTCATCGTTTTTAGCAGGTCCGAAATTGATTTTACCGAGATTTTCAGCATTTTCGATTGTAACGCCCAAAATAGCGTCGGAAACGTCAGAAGCGGTTACGTTGCCTGTTCCTTTCTTGCTGTCATTGTTACTGATTAACCAGGAAGCAAAGCCGACAGCCGTCAACGAAACCGTTAAAAACACGCTCATAACAGCGACTATTGCTTTGCGCGAAAAAGATTTACGTGTAGTTTTTTTCATTGGTTTTCTCTCCTTCAACGTAATATAATATGCTTAAACATATTACGCCACGTTTAATTTTTTTATTACTTTTTTATTAAAAACTTTTTTGCTGTAAAAAGTCAAGCTTAAGCCGCTTATTCAACGATGCTTACTTTGTAGGAAACGCCGTTTAACGCATTATGTATAGCCGTCAAATCAGTATTTGCAAGAGCCGCATTATCAGTGCTATATTTCTTATGGTTATAGAAAACATACGGATTTACAATGCTACCGTTATCGGTAAAATACTCACCCCAAGAAAATGTAATAGTGAGTTCATATGTAGCCGTCGTTTCACCCTTTGTATATTTAAATTTTTCTAAAGGAATTTGAACGGTTACGTCGCTCCATTGGGCAGCGTCAGCTTTAGAAGCGGTTATATCCGTTCCGGTAATAACAGGGAACTTAATATATTTCTTATCTCCGGTCACTAAACCCGCAAATCCGGTATCGTCGGCACCGCTTTTTAAGGATTTCATAGAAACGGTTAAAGTTTTTTTGGATATTTCCGTCCAAGAATCCGCTTTAAAATTCTGTGCGGTTAAAGTCAGATTAGCGGTAAGCTTTTCGGCTTTTTCGGTATTGGTAAGCCACGGTTTTGTTATACTTGTGTCATCTTTTTTACCGAAAACGATAGTTCCGTTGGCAGTGTCGGACGTTTTCAAAAATTCAGCCTTAATATCATAACTATGATCGGTTACGGTATCGACCTCAATATTTCCGTCGGCATTAGCACCGACATTCGGGTTGATAATTACCCATGCGGCAAAGCCTACGCCCACCAGCACCAGCACCGACAAAATGCTTGCAATAGAAATAGTTAATTTAGACTTCATTTAAATTTCTCCTTATTTACTATTTACATATTCATTTCACGCCGCTTGCAAATATTAAATAAACAAACAAGCGGTTTTTTACGATCTGTTTTTCGTTAAAATAAACCTGCCCGTATAATTACTACGCGGCTATCATATTATCACAAAACGATTAAATTGGCAACTGTTTTAACGCAAAAACGAAATTTTGTCAATTTTTGTCGTTTTCAGGCACCAACCCCCGTTTTCGTTGACACGAGCCAAATAAATTTATATAATTATATTATAGATTCTATAAAAATTTTTTTTCCGTGACGGATTAACTACCGACAACAACGCTATTCGCATTTTGCTTATACTTCGCACAATTCACATCTTACCGACACACGTATAGCAAGAGTAAAAAATGCAGGCTGACAAAAAACGCCGCATGAAAACAACTCAAATACCCCGACCAACGAACAACAAAAAACGGAACTCGATTATGAAAAAAACCATTACGCAACAACTTAATAAATTTTTTGAAGCTGCTGCCTTAAAAGTATCTTCGGTTTTTGTGTGCGCCGTTTTATCGGTAATAACGGTAATATGCGTGGGGTTCTCGTCGTGGATAATAGTTAATCCCAACGTAAAATACACGGTAAACGCCTCTCCATTTGAGGTGTACACCGTAACCGACAGCCAGAATTACATAGTTTTAAGCAGCCCTGTCGGTTTCAGTTATTACCACTCCGGGTTTACCGACGGCAAAGGCAATCTTACCGCTACCGGCGATATCTCGTTTGACGTAGGTTTTAAAAGCGGCAACGCAAAAGCTTTTTTAGAAGCAACCAACGGCATGAATTTACAATTCACCCTTTATTTTACCGGCGTTGACGAAAGTACCGCCGCCGGCGTTATTCCTTCGGCTACTTGCGACATAGGTAAAAAGAACATCGCGTGCGAAAGAATAGTTAATAACGGCGAATATTATTTGCGGGCAATTGCGCCTTCAAACGAAATAGGCATAACCGAAAGCACTACCGAAAAAAACTTTACGGTTACGTTTAAACTCGCAAGCGATACCTACGCGGAACTTTACAAATATTTGCAAAAAGGCGGCTCTTTTATGATAGAAGCCCGCGTTTCTAAAATTTATAAGTAATATATCGTTGAAAATCATCATATAAAAAAATCTGAAAAAAAGGAGGTGCATATCGTGCAAAAACGCGTAGTTTACAACTTTAACGCGCAAACCGCAACGGAAAGCGCGGCTGAAAATTCAACCGATAAAGCCGTAAAAACAAGCAACGCAACAGGCAAAATTAAACGCGCGTTTTCGGGCAAGAGTTTTAAGCTTGTCGTTTTGATAGTACTCCTTTTTGCAAGTTTATTCTGCACGATATGCTCCGCCGATTGGATTATAAGTCAACAAAAAGTCGTGCCGAACGTTGCAGGTAACAGCATTTTTAAATTCGACGACCTCGGTTTTGGCGCGCACGTAAACAACGGTAAACCCACCGGGAACTACACGTTCAACGGCCGTTCTATCAGCATTTCGATGTCTGCCGCAGCAGACGGCGGTGTGCAAAACCTGCCCAAGAGTGCCATTGAAACCCAAAATATACGTTATAGAGTAAAAAAATGTGCTCCCGACACTAAACCGGAAAATTTGAGCGAAGAATTTTTTAACAGCGGCTACACCACCGTTCTGCCCACAGATGCAGGCACCTACGCCGTGCTTATAACCTCCGAGGCAGGCGGAGTTTCTTACGGCAAAACCATAAAAGTTTTCACCATTGCCCCCTGTCCCGTTAAAATTGAATGGTCGGGGGCTGTCGACTTTACTTACGACGGCACAGATCACAGCAGCAACATTACCGCTACCGCCAGCACCGAAAACGGCGCCGCCGTAAACGGGAATATTTTTAAAATATCGTTTAGTTACAAGGCACACGGCGCGACAACTTTTACCCCTGTAACCGAGGTTAAAAACGCGGGAACTTACACCGCTACCGCCGAAATTTCCAACAACAACTACACTATTTCTTCAAACGCTGCGGCAACTTTCACCATAGGACAAAAAGCACTTACCGTAACGGCAGAAGATAAAACCGTTACTTACGGCGATTCCGCTTCCTACACTGCAACTTATAACGGCTTGATCGACTGCGATAAAGGCAAATTAGGCACGCCGAATTTTACATGCAATTATAACGAGGTAGGTACTTATTCCATAACCGTTGATGGACTTGAAAATTCAAACTATGCAATCACCTATGTCAACGGCACGCTTACGGTTAATGAACGAACGGTTACTCTTGACTGGGGAACAGCCAATTCTTTTGTTTACGACGGCATTTCGCACACCCTTAAGCCTGATGCAAAAAACGTTGTCATCGGCGACGATTTAGGGCTTGCCATAACCGTAACAGGCGAAAATATAAGCGGCTCTTCGGCAATAAACGTAGGCACCTATACCGCCACTGCAAGCATTACTAACAAAAACTACGTAATCGCCGAAAGTAGCAAAACCGCCAGGTTTACTATCACCGCCCGCGCACTTACAATAACCGCAAACAATCATGAAATCATCTACGGTTCCGCTCCCGCTACCAACGGTTATACAATCAGCGGAATGATAGAAGGCGAAACGCCTGAAACGGCAAATATCGGCGGAACTGTTAAGCTTTCAACTAATTATACCCAATATGGCAACGTGGGCAAATATGATATTATTGTTGATATAAGCGGACTTTCTGCGCCTAACTATTCGTTTACGGCAAAAAACGGAAAACTTACCGTAAACAAAAAAGAACTTACCGTAACGGCGAAAAATCATGAAATCACCTATGGCGAAGAACCATCCGCTAACGGCTATACAATAAATGGTTTTGTAAACAACGAGAACGAATCGGTTATAACCGGTCTTGAAAATATAACTTATATCATCGACTATGCACAATGGCGAGACATAGGGAAGTTTTCTATAACTCCAAAAATTGATGGGCTTTCGGCTGTCAACTACTCGTTTAAAGCAAATTCCGACGGAATACTTAAAGTAAAACAATTAAACATACAGCTTTCCGGCATTATCGAACGCGACTATGCAGACGGCGGAATTTTATTTGATAAAAACTTATTTACTGCGACGACCTTCGCTGCCCCTCAAAATCCCGGAATCGACCTGAAAAAACTGCCGTATGATATCTATCAATATATTAGCGACGGCAATGCTCAGAACTTCGATAGCACCAACGGAATAGCCGTAACCCCCGAAAACGGTTTGTTCAGTTATGCTTTCGGCAAGCCGATAGCAGCAGGCTCGACATACAAAATAGATAAAGTAACGCTTGACAATAAAAACTTTAATTTAACCAAAACAGAAGTTTATTTGAAATACAAAACGGCGAAGATCGGAGATGTTTATTATACCATTGAAGATGCACTCGCAGCAAGCGGCAATATCACCCTGTGCGGCAATGCGACTAATGATTCTTCCTACGTAATTACGGCGTTTTCTAAACTGTCTTTGTCTGCCGTTAACGGTGATAAATTTAAAGACTATAAAAGCGATTATAAATATACGCTGTTCGGCAAAAAGCTAATAGCTACTTTTAACGATTCCACAAAAGAAGAAGACGTTAATAGTAGTTATGATAAGGCAGGCAACGTTTTCTCCGCTCTTGTAATTTCAAAGGGCGTAACAATTACCCTGTCTTCTTCCGCCTCTATGATTGCCGCGGCAGAGATTGGGTTCTCATATTCTATTTGCACAACGTTAGCCAAAAACCACGGCGTTATTATGAACAACGGAAACATTGTTGTAAACTCCGGCTGTTCCGTAACTGCTTACGGATATATTAAAGGGAATGGCTTAATTCAGATGAATTCCGGGGCGACCGCACTTGATGCCTTAACTATTTACGATTGGCCCGGCGGAGATGCCGCCGCAGACATGTACAAAACAGTTTTTCCGACCAATGCTTATACCGTACATAATATATCCTGCCCTACTAAAGTTTTTTCCGGGGCTATTTACAAGGCAAGAGTATACCTTAATGCTGTAAGTGGAACAATAGGATTAAATGAACCTATTGTTATAATAGGAACCCAAAACAACAAAGGAATGTTCAATGCTGATAGCGATTCTTCAGCTTCCGATTATATCTTTAAGTCTGTAATTACAAATCAAAAAGATATTGAAACAGCAAAGGATATTAATAGTAACATTGCTTTATCAAACCAGAGAGCGACAAGCACAGTAACCACATTGAATCATCGCGATAATATTGAAATCTATGGAAAATACAGTGACGCACCAACCGAAATAAGTAAAACGGTTCTCTTTATCACTATTGCATTGAAAACATCAACAAGTATTCCTTTGCCGGTAGGCTTTATGGATATCACCGTTAGAAACAAATCAACTCTAACGCTTAACTCTTCCGATTATTTAATATTGCCGGGGGCAAAACTGACCGTTGACAATGGCGGAAAACTCACACTCGGAAACAATGTCGATCTCGTTGCTTTGCCTTATGCTTCCGCTCCCACCACGGGTAACTATCGCTATACGAGATTTTACACCGCAAATACAGACGGTAACGGCAAAAAAGACGGAAAGCTGATTGTAAACGGCACCTTAAGCGGAAGCGGGTATAGTTTGGGCGGAAATATTTCTACAGAACAAGCCGGGGCAACCTTAAATATCGTTAACGCAAGCGGCTCTTATGTAACCATGCGAGGCGGCAGTAAACCCTATTACGAAACCGGAACTGTCAACGCATTCGGCGATATTATGACAAGCCAGAACAGTTACGCACAGCGTAATTTAAGCACCGGCACTTATTATTCTAAAAAGGTAAACGGTAAATTCGTGTGGTACAGCCAAACGGCAACCATTACGTTTAAAGCAAACGGCAAAACACATTCAACGATAAGCAGAACCGTCGGCGCAAACGGTTATACCATATCAGCGGCAGATTTCCCGCCCACTCCCCCGACAAAAGATTATTATACCTTTGATAAATGGTATATCGATGAGGCTTTAACAACAGAAGCTGTCGGGCAAACAATATTCATTTCGTGCGCGCTTTATGCAGGCTGGACGGCAAACACATATGCCATAACTTATAAATACAAATATAACGGCGGAGAGTATGAAAATGTTGATAACAGCGCATACAATAAAACAACTTACACTTATGAAGATTCTTTCTTTCTTGCGCCCGCATTTTCTAAAGACGGCTATAAATTTTACCGTTGGTATTCCGATGAAGCTTGCACAGAACCTATAACGCAGATATCGAAAATGGGTAAGAATATTACCCTGTACGGCGAATTTATCGATGCCGGTGTTGAGGTTTATGTTGTTACTTACGTTAACAGCAACAATGAGGTTGATACCCCCTCTGCCGAAAACGTAAAATCAACCGAAGCCGCAAATTTTAAACCCGCCGATTTAGGTAAAATTACTAATGACGACACGAGCAAATCAAAATATTTCCTTGGTTGGTATATTGACGAAGCATGCAAAACTCTTTTTAACGGGCCATTAACCGGCAGTGTAACGTTATATGCGGGATGGGATAATAAAGCCGAATTATCAATTGTAATTCCAAATTCAACACCTATTCTTGAAGCCGGTGTTCCTACGGGAAAGTATTATTATAAAGGACAATCTGTTGTAATCCCCGACATATCGACACACCCGCAGATTTCCGCAATGTATACCGTACCGGAAGGATATAAATTTATAGGTTTCCTGGCTACGGCAGGCTGTACAACCACACTTGAACATGCCACGGATGCTTCAGGATATATTACCGGAATAACTACTAAAGTAACCGTATCGAACGATCTTTCAAAAGGTTTAACAATCACAGCCGATATCAGAAAGATTTTGAGAGTTGATATTACAATGACCGCAAGTGCAAGATACAGGTCCGGCATTTATAAAGGTAACTTCAATATCGACAAAGTTACTTTGACAAATGGCGATTTTTACTCCACCGATGGTAATAATTGGAAGAAATCAGACGGCTCATCAATCTATAGCGGTAAAAACTTCACTTTATACTTATTAAGCGGTGAAAACCAAACGCAGAGCGATACGCAAATTACTGTTTCAATCAATGACATTGAACTTGGCCTTGGATTGGACAAGAAAGATTTCTACGCCACAGGTTCTACACTTAATATAACAAATTGCATAAAAACGAGTGACAACCACAGCGGTAAAGTGTCTGTATTCACATTTATAATAACAGACGATTCCGCAAAAATATCATGGTCAGGAGAACAAAAAAAATAGCCGCATAATGCGTATTTAACAAAAAATTAAGTATTATAACACACTTTTGTAAATGGCAATAATGCCCGTTAAAAACGCTATTCCATTTTTAATGCAAGAATAATCACCAATAAAAAGGAGCGGAGATTCAGCCGATTTTCGGCTGAATCCCGCTTTTTTTTCGTTCCGTTTCCACTCCATGCCCTACGACGTTGTCAAGCAATCGCGCGCATATCTGAAATTTTTATCTTATATTTTTATACAACGGTCCGTAGGCGGCGCAGGCGCGGTAGTCCTGCCCTTCCTTGTCCATTCCGAACGCGTTCCATGCGGCGGGGCGATAAATGTCTTTTTCGTCTACGTTGTGCATACACACCGGTATTCTCAGCATAGAACACATCGTGATTAAATCCGCTCCGATGTGTCCGTAGGAAATCGCGCCGTGGTTCGCGCCCCAGTTATTCATTACGTCGTAAGCAGATTTAAACGCTCCCTTGCCCGTTACGCGCGGCGTAAACCACGTGCATGGCCATGTGTAGTCCGTGCGTTTCCACAGTTTATCCGTTACTTCGTCCGGCAATTTCACCGTCCAGCCCTCTACAATCTGCAGTACCGGCCCTAAGCCTTTAATCAAATTCAACCGTATCATTGTCGCAGGCATTTCCGCGCGCGTTACGAAACGGCTCGAATATCCGCCGCCGCGGAAGTATCCCAAATCCGCATACGGCCACGTGGTGGCGTTCATCATCGTATCGATGTCCTTATCCGTTACTTCCCACCACTTTTTCATTACGGCGTTGCCGTGTTCGTCCTTGACTTCGCCGCAAGCGTCTACACAGCACGCGCCCGAATTGATAAGGTGTATAAAGCCGTCCGCCTCTTTCGCCTTGCCTTCGATTTCGTAACCCGTTACGCGCTTTACCGCTTCGCCCGACCAATACGTTCTCACGTCCGCGAACATCTGCGCTCTGCCCGTAAGAAGTTTCATAAACAACATACTCGTTGCGTTCAGAGTGTCGTTTTCCGTACCTAATATATACGGTTCGCGCGCGCCGTTCCAGTCGAACGACGAATTCAAAATGCTTTCCGGGAAATCGCAGTTCGGATAGAAGTCCGTCCATTGCCGTTGCCCTTGAAAGCCGCCGACGATCGCGTTATGACCGACCATTTCTTCTTCTCTGCCCTTGGGAAGTTTCTTGTTGCCGTTGAACAAATCCTTGATTATGCACGCCATTTTCGCCGTGAATTCCCAGTCTTTCTCTTTTTCCGCGGCGGTTTTCTGCATTTCTTTCGGGTTCTTATCGAAATCGGGCTTGCATTTTTCTTTCACCCATTTCAAGGCTTTCTGATACTCTTTTTCGTCGTAAATGCCCTTTTCCATTCGGCGGATAATTTCCACTTCGTCTACGCTTTCCACCCGCATGCCGAGATACTCTTCAAAAAATTCGGGCGAGATGATCGAGCCGCCGATGCCCATCGTTACCGAGCCGATTTGCAGGTACGATTTTCCGCGCATCGTTGCCACCGCTACAGCCGCGCGCGCAAAACGCAAAATCTTCTCTTGCACGTCCGACGGAATCGTGATATCGTCCGCTTCCTGCACTTCGTGTCCGTAAATGCCGAACGCGGGCAAGCCTTTCTGCGCGTGCGTTGCGAGAACGCTTGCAAGATACACCGCGCCCGGGCGTTCCGTGCCGTTGAACCCCCACACCGCTTTGATTGTGAGCGGGTTCATATCCATGGTTTCCGCGCCGTAGCACCAGCACGGCGTTACCGTAAGCGTGATGTCTACGCCCGCTTTCTTGAATTTATCTTCGCACGCCGCCGCTTCCGCTACTCTGCCGATTGTGGTGTCCGCGATTATAACTTTCACGTGTTCGCCGCTCGAATAAAACACGTTTTCTTCGATGAGTTTCGCCGCGGATTTCGCCATATTCATCGTCTGATCTTCCAGCGATTCGCGCACTTTGATTTTACCCCGTCTGCCGTCGATTGTAGGGCGGATGCCGATGACGGGATAGCTTCCGATAAGTCTTGATTCTGCCATTGTTGTTTGCTCCTTTTCGTTACTTGATAACGCCTTTTTTCAAAATGATATTTGCATACACCGCTTCTTCGCCCGTGGCGATTACCGCAAACGCGGTTTTCGCACGCTCGTAAAACGCAAACCGGTCGATGTTCCCGATTTTTACGTTTTTATCGTGCTTTTCGGCTATCTTTTCGTATTCTTTCCAGATCACGGGATTGATTTTGCCTTCGTCGCATTCCATAAGCTGCATTAAAATCATATTCGGATTAGAATACGTATCGAGCGGAATCAACGAAAGCACCGCTTCGAGCATTGCCGCGCCGCCGATTCCGTCCGCGCGAATCACGCGTTTGCCGAACGTTTCCGCGGGAAAATTCCCGTCCGCAATCACGATTTCGTCGCCGTGCCCCATTTCGCATAATGTTTTTAAAAGTTCCGGCGATATTATTTTAGGTACGTTTTTTAACATGTTTTCACTCCTTTACCCATCTGATTTCCATAGGTGCAAGCGAAAGAATCGTTTTCTTGCCGTTGATATCGTAAAAATCGGTTGCCTGCGGCTGATCCGAATTGTTTACTATCGCATACTTCTTCGCCGCGGGATAATAATTGCACTCCGTGGCGGCGTTCGTCGCATAGCACACGTTTAAATCTTTCTTCGCCACGTAACACATCGCCTTGTACAGCAGACGCGAATTTTCAAAGCTGTACGGAAGCCCCGTGATATAAAAGCTCCTGCCTCTGCCGTATTCGTTCACCGCCATCTTCACTTCGCCTGCGTTCACGTTTCTCTTAAATCTGTCGCTGAACGCAATATCCAGCACTTTCGTCTTTTCCAGCGCGTAGATATTCTTCTTGTCCTCTCCGTAATCCACACTTTCAAGCCCTGCCGTCAATTCGTGCGGCACCTTTGTTATGTTATATTTATCCACAGAAAGCGTATAGCCGATTTCTTCGTCCACACCAAGCACGTCCGCCAGTTGGAAGTATCTTCCGTTCTCCTCGCACGCCGTCGGCTCGCCTACGCCGATGAATCCGCCTCCGTTATACACGAATCTGCGTATCGCCGTCTGCAATCTTTCGTCCAGCCATTCTTTTCCGCCCGAATACGACGTATACGCGTCTCCCGCGTTTATGATGACGTCTATATCCTGCGGCACTCCGTCTTTCACTTCGTCAAACGACAAAAATTCGATATCTACGGGCAATCCGCTTATCGCTTCCAATATCCCCTGATACGAATATATCTGCTGATACCAAAGTTCATGCGCCACCATATGGCTCATCCAACTTCTCTTTTTTCCCCAAGCGTTAAGCAGACCTACTTTTAATCTGCACCACGGTTTTTTGTTATCCACCGCCGCGTATATCGTCCGGAATTCGTCCGCCACTTCCGCCACACGGTCTACAAACGCCGGAAATTTCGCCGCCAGCGAAAGATACCCGCCGAATCCCATACGGTCTATCGGTTTCCGCATGATTGCACGCCTTGCCGTCCGCCAGTTGCGGTTCAATTCTTCCACCGCGTTTTTTTCGTTCCCCTCAAAAAACGTATCGGGAAAGAAGTACGGCAGAAATCTCCCTTCATGGTATTTTACGTGCGGAATTTCCGATAACATTCTTACCGTTACGCCTCCGCCTACCGAGCCTACAACCGCGTCCAGCCCCATATCTTTGAAATGTTCTCCGTACGGCTCGCTGCCTATCCAGTCGTCTCCCAAGAACATCATCGCTTCTTTTCCGTATCCGTGGCAGATTTCCACAAGCTCTTTAATCGTTTTGCTTACGAACCTTTCCACATAGTCCATATACTTTTTGAACTTTTCCGTGGGCGTTCTGAAGCAGTTGTTATAATACCCGCTGTCCACGAAATCTTCCGCTACCAGTTTTATTCCGCTTTCTTTTTCAAAATCCGCCATCAGCACGGGATTCGCCGTCTGCGCATACCCGAACCACTCCACCTGTTTCTCTTTTCCGAGGTCGTTGAAAATCAGCGTGAACTGATACAAAAACGTCGTGAATCGCACCACGTTCGTTTCAGGATTCTCTTCGCACCACTTCTTCATATGCTCCACGATATACTTCTTCGTCGCCGGAAACGCGGGATCGTACGTCAGCTGCTTTTCGCACGTCCATTCGTTCGTTATGTAATTGTATATCTGCACCGGATGCCACGTTACGCGCGCAAGAAACGTTACCGTGTATTCGTGGAATTCTTTGCAATTTTCTATCGTTACGACTCCGCTTTTCTCGTCTGCCTGCCAGTCGCTGCGCGGTACTTCTTCCCCCGTGGTGCGATCGTATACCTGCCATAATCCGATATACGTATAGTCCGGCGAGAATTCGTCCGCGAGAAATCCCTTCATGATTTCTATTTCCGTTGCCTTGCCTACGGCAAGTTTCCGCTCCGAAAGCAGAAATATCCGCTGCGCTTCCTCCGGATGCTTCCGCGCCCAGTCGTTATCTCCGCGCACCACGAAATACGTGTTGTACACCTTCCCGAATTGTCCCGCATTCTTCGGCAGACGCGTTCCGTCGCAATCCCGCACCGCGTCCGCTCCCCATTTCTCCGCGATCGCTTTCGTCCCTTCCACAAAACTTTCGTCCGTCGGTATTGTAAATCTTCCTTTCTTCATTTTATTTCTGCCCTTCTTTTATCGTTTTTGTTTTTTTCCGGATCTATCAGCTTCATTTCTCCTGCAGCCATTCGTTTGCAAGTTCCTCAAAATTGACCGTTACTATACGGTCTTCCGTAACGCCGTATCCCCGTAACAACTTTTATAACTTGTTCGTCTTTCCACACTATGAGTTTTTTAAATATTCCTTGCGCTCAACCATATCAAGTCTCCTTATTGATTTTGTTTCTATTATAACAACCATTTTTTGATTTGTCAATAAATTTTCCGAAACAGGAAACCTTTTATCGTTTTTGTTTTTTCCGGCAGATTGCCGCATGCGCTGTTTTCATGCGCCCTGTTAAATCAGCTTATTTTTCCCTTTGTTCAAAGAATACGTTACGCCGTTTATGCCGATTTCGCATTGTTTCGGAGCCGATACAAAAAGCTCCGTAATCGCGCCGTTTTTCATTTTCGCCGAAACGATCAACCCGCCGCGCGAGCGCAGATTTTTAAACGATACTTCGCGATACGTCCACTCTTCGGGCAATGCCGCAAACAATTCGATTTTTCCCGTATGGTCCTGCAGCAGCATTTCGTGCAACGCGTCGCAAAAACCGAATAACGCTTCCAGCGTAAACGGACGATAATGAAACTGCGTATAGCCGAACCGTCTGAAATCGCCGTTTAAATGAAACCCGTTTTCGCCCACGAATCCGCGGCAGAATTGTTTCAGTCTTTCAAACGCCGCGTTCCCGTTTTTCGCCATGACATAAATCTGCGCGGACATCGCAAACGAAAACCCAACCCAAAGCCCCGTGCCGAGCTTTTCCATGTCGTCGAGCGTCCGTTCGTAAATGTTTTTATGCTCTTCGGTATCGTAATCGATTAAATGCAGCGGATACAGACACATCAGATGCGAAAAATGTCTGTGCGTTTCGGGCAGTTTCCGCGTTTTATCCAGCATGACTACGCCGTTATTATCGATTGCGATTTCGTCAAGTTTCGAAAGAATATCTTCGTACTTTTCCGCGCTTTCGCCGAGCTTCTTCGCATACCCCGCGAGCGTTTTGTACAAGTAACGCATCAACGCGAGGTCGAAATTCGAATTCGGCTGTAAATACGCTTCTGCCGTATCGTCGAAAATTTCCGGCGAGGAGGAAAGCGGCAGATATAATTTCCCGTCTTTTTCTTCCAGCAGCGCACGAATCGCCTTGCCCACGCCGCGCAGAAACGGATACGCGCGGTTTTTTAAAAATTCTTCGTCGCCCGTGTACAAATAATATTCGTCGAAACTCTGCGCCGCCCAGATCGTCATCGTCGGCGACAAGGAATACTGCGCCCAGCCGCCCATCGGTTTTCCGTCAAGCGTACTGCATGAGGGCAGTAAAATTCCCTCCACGCCGAAAAAATCTTTCGCGAATTTCTCATATGCCGGCTTCAGTTTCCATAAATATTCCACGAAAACTTCGCCCTCTTCCAGACGATTCGCCTTTAAATAAGACTGATACGATAATTCCGTGTTCGTATCGTGGTGATAATCGCCTTTCCATGGCGGCAGGCAATCGTTATCCGCCGTCCATACCCCCTGAAGAGGCATCGGATAAAAACCTTTCCGTGAACAGCTTCCGAACAGATACCAGCTTTTCCGGTACGTTTCGTCGATAAGTTTATCGCCTGTTTTAACGGCGGATTTCCCGTTGTAAGCGCGCCAGTGCTTCCGATGCGCCTCGTGCAATTTTTCAAAGCCTGATTCCGCCGCCCGTTTTAAACGATTTTTTGCACCTTGTACGTAATTCTCATCGTCGTTCGAAGAAGCAAGCGTGTAATAAATTACGTTCCCTTTGCGGTAGGTTACGATTCCGTAACAATATTCCGTATGCGTTTTCTGTTCGTACCACCCGTACGCGCCGTCGGTTTTGATTTCCGCAGGCGGATAGCCGAACGATCTTTCCTCTTCCGGATTGCCGATGCCCGAAGCATTTTTCGTTTTTTCCGACAAATATTTCGGGATGTGAAAGCCGTACGAACAATCGCGATACACCCGGATAACGCCGGTAAGCGATATGTAATCCGTAAACACATCCGCGATTTTTTCCGCGCCGTCGTAAACGCTTACCGTCGCGGTATCTATATCCAACGTATACGAAATATCTTCCGCCGCCGGGGAAAAATTCAGTTCGATTCTTCCGGCGGTAATTTTCGAAGGGTAAGGCTTGCCCATAAAAATTTCGTCGAACAGGCGGCAGTATTCTTTCCAATCCTCCGCCTTGCCGCTTTTTGCCAGCCGTTTCAGATTTTCGAAATTGAAACCGCTTTCCAGCGTGGTTTCGTTCGGACGAAGATCCCACAAATCCGTTCTGTCTACCGTAATTTTTAACGGCGAACCGCCGTAAACGATGCTGCCGATAAACCCGTTTCCGAGCGGCAGTCCCTCGTCCCACTGCATTGTTCTCGCTTTTATTTTCTGCATCTGTTTATCGCCGCGCAACCGCGCGCCCCGTTATTTTTCCCGACGTATGCACACTGCTTTCCCTTTGCCGAACGGCAAAGAAGAAGGATACAACTTGCCGAATTCCACGATTTTTATGTCTTTCTCCAGATCGTCGGCTATCTGCCCGTTAATTCGTACGTCTTTGTATCGGATATTTTCCGCCGCGCAACTTACGTACGGATCGAACAATTCGAGATGATTCTCTTCGATGTACTGCGATTTCGGCCCCACCGTCATGAAATAAGAATTCGGATATTTTTCTTTATTCAGCCGCACGGCTACGTCCGAAAAACGGATATTCTTTACGTTGGAACCGATTTCAAACGTTGCGAAGTTTCCCGTTACCGGATTGCCGCTCAGATAATTCGGCTGCTTATCCACAGGCGAGGTCGTATCCGCGGAAATATGTTCAAACGTAACGTTTTCTATTCTGCCTACCCCGATTTCCTTTTCGGGAACATCCGTGTATGCCGGCGTTTGCAGATACATTTTAAACGTGGTTACGCCCGATACGTTCTTCACCGTAAGATTTTTGATATAGCAATCTTCTTTTTCGCCGCTTTTATACGGATATATGCCCGGTTGAATCCGAAACGATTTGTGCACGTTCCGCCCGTCGCCGCAGTTTACGCCCTCTACGGTAAGGTTTTCTATCGCGCCGAAATTGATGGACGAATTATCCCAGTCGTAAGCGTTCAGCGCAATCAGATCGTCCTCCGTATGCCCGGAAAGATTTTTCACCATACCGTTTTTCACGCCGCCGTTTACATGCAAGCCGTCGGCGAAACAGTTTTCGAAACGTATGTTTTCTATCGTAAACCCGTCCGTTCTGCCTAACTGGCAGGCAAAGCCCGCGGCGGCACGGAATACAAGATTTTTCAGCGTTAATCCGCGTACGCCGCTGAATAAAAAACAAGTGGAAACGCCGTGAACCGTATCGTTTTCGTCAAAACGCCCCGAAACGCCGTAGCCGAGCCGTTCTTCGTTTTCTTCGCCCCATATGCCGCCGCAGACGGAAATATTTTCGTCGCACGGCGCGTCGTCGGGGATTTTATAATCGGAACCGTCTATCACGCTTTCGTTTCGTAAAAGCAGCGTTCCCGTGCCTTTCGTCAGAACGATTTCGGCGTGTTCGTCGGCGTAAATTTTCGTATCCGACGGCACGATCAACGAACGATCTACGTAATACCTGCCCGCGGGAATAAAAATTTCCCGATAAGTTTTAAACGCGCGGTTCAATTCGTCGGACCAGATTTTTCCGTCTTTGTAAGGCTTGAAACCGCCGTCCGCAATACAGGATAAATCGATTTTTCCGTGTTTGATGTTTGTAAGCATAATGTATATGAAAAAATGCAGGATAGAATCTACGCTTTCCGCCGAAAATCATAAAATTTTGAGGCGGAAAGCGTACAAGGTTTGCCTTATGGTATCGCAACCGCTAAGCCGCGATGAATTTTTTCTGTTTACGCCCAGAGTTCCGCGTTGCCGTTATCATCGTAATGCCAGCAACCGGCTTTCTGCGTTTCGCTGTAGTAGTAGATCTGATCCGCGCTGAGAAGATCATTGATTGCACCTAAATCCGTATGTGTGTACTCAATTTTAATCGTGCTATCTTTTTCCGTACCGAATACATACACCTTTGCACCGACTTTCGTAACGCTTGAATCTGCTAACTTGAATTGTTGAGCTTCAACTTGCAACGCTTTATTTACAATCACGGTTTCAAGTTTAGCACAATTAAGGAAATTATTATTTGCGCCCCAATCGTTTAATTCCGTAACGCCGATCATCGAAACATATTGAAGATTGTAACAGTTCAAAGCAATGCCGCCCTTTAACGTTGTAACGCTCTCCGGTAAAATCAACTTTGTAATATTCAACCCTGCAAATACATTCTTCGCAACATAAGTAACAGCTTTTTCGCCGTTTGTACCATCGTTATAAGCAGGAAGCACAATAGCTTCTTGTACATTGGTGGCGCAACCGGATACATAGTACGTTTTAAGCGTAGAATCATACGTATAGGAAATTCCTGCCGTATTGTATGCACCGCAAGTTCCGTGACTGCATTTTCCGTTTTTATTCCATTCGTGATTGGTATATTCGGAAGATAAAATCTCGCCGTTCTCGTCAAAATTCCACTGTCCGCATTTCGTTGCATCACCTTTATAATAGATAAGCTGAGAAAGCTGATTATTAATGTTATAATTGCTACAGGTATAAGTACTTTCGGTTTTTGTTCCGTTCACATACACAATCCCGCTCGCAACGCCTTTTCCGGAACGGTTTAAAAATTGTTGATCATTCAAATGGAAATCTTTATTTACAATAACGGTTTTAATCTTCTCGCAATCAAGGAAGTTATTAGTTGTAGATATCTGAGTTATGCCAATCATCGAAATATATTCAAGGTTTGCGGCATTCATAAAGGCAAGCCCTTTGAAATCGGTAACGCTTTCGGGAAGAACTATTTTCGTAGTATTCGGATTCCACGTGCATCCGTTTTTCACGTATGTTACGGGTTTTCCTTCATACTCCGCCGCAGGATACACTTCCGTAGAATGATTGCCGGTATATCCTGCAATACACGCGACGTCTCCGTCAATCTCGTAGGAGATACCGTTTTGCGTATGCGCCGTGCCGCCGAGCGAACATACGCCGTCAACAAATTTATGTTCGAATCTGAATGCTTTCACTTCGGATTCCGCGCCGGTATAATTGTCGGTTTCTTTCACCACGGCTTTCACATAGTAGGAGAAGTTTCCGACACCGGGATATTGCGCGTTTTTAAACGAAGAAACAAAGCCATCGCTCGCAGATTTTGAATATTGATATTCAACGTTTCCGTGAGTTGCCGTTGCCGAAGGCGCGGGGGTATCATTGCAATGAATTATACTTGCCATGGTGAAGTTGGCAATTTTATTATTCATCGCTTTCTTCACTTCAAACGATTTCGTTTCTTCCGCCGCGGAATAACCGGAAGTCTCCGCTACGCTCGCTTTCACGTAATAAGTACCTACGTTGTGATTTTCAAGCTCGCCCCACGCCTTGTATTCGCCGTCTTTTTCTTTTGCAAACGTAATTCCGGCTTCGCCGTATTTCGCCGTTGCCGTAAACACAGGCGTTTCGCCGTACACGATATCCTTGGTATCAAACGCCGTAATCGCATTGGCAAACACTCTTCTGAATTTCGCGTATACCACGGCGTCGCCCGAAATCGCGCTTAAATCCGCTTCGGCGTCGCCTCCGTTTTCCGTTACCCATTTTTCAAACACAAGTTTGTCGTCGCCGTCGGTGCGATCGGCAGGCGTTTCGAACGTCGCCGCACTGCCGTTTTTCACCATCACCGAACCCAGCTCTTTTTCGCCGTCTTTAAACGTAACAAGACTCAGCTTGTAATTGTTTTCGGGCAGCCGTTTTCCCTCGTTCAAAGCCGTACCGTTTGTTACGTCCACATTGCTTCTGACGGCAACGTACTTCTTCGAAAAATCGGCGCCCTCGTTGATTTTCGTAACCAGTCCGTTGTATAAATCCAGACTGTCGATATACAGCGGGAACGTTTCGTCCGCACCCAGCCACGAATAATTTTCAAGGCTTAAAATCTGTTGCGTGTAATCCTGTTTGGTATCCAGCAAAGCCGCCGTAGCCACGTCGTAAAAATTCCCGCGCGCGTTTTCGTTGTAATCGGAAACCTTCTCTTCCGTCTTGCCGCTGTAAATATACGCCCGCGCGGTATAATCCAGCTTGCGGTTCTGTTCCAGCACCTTGGTAAGGCACACGTTGGCATACCAGGCTTCGTCGCCGTCCACCCGATACAGCTTCTCTTCGTCCACCTCGCAGTTCAGCCACTTTTCGCCGAAATATTTCACCGCGCCCACGCGTACCACCAGTTTCACTTCGTCGTTCGCGTCGCCGTCCTTTATGTACTTTTTCGCGGCGGCATTCATTTTCACGATGAACCGCAACCCGCCCCCGGCATTGAGTTTCAGCGACGTACCGTCAAGCACTTGTATCGTTCCGTCGACGGGGAAAGCGCTTTCCGCGCTTGCAATGCAGCCGTGATTCATCAGCGCAACGCCGCCCGCCAGCATGCCGAGCGATACGGCGGAAGCCGCCAGCACCAGTTTCTTGTTTTTTACGCATAATTTTTTCATGTTTCGTTTCCCCTTTAAAGCGTCGTTTCCCGGTTGAAATTATCCCAGTCTACGTCCTCGATTACGTTATCGTACCCCGACGTTGTTAAACAGTCTACAGACGAGAGTACATACAGCACTTCGGGCGATGCATACTTTTTCTTTTTCATTTTTTTCCTCCCCGATTTTTTTTATGACTTCGGCGGATACACGTTTGTGTATTCTTCCGCAAGTTCCCAGTTTGCCGTAAGCGTAATGTCGCCGTCAACAACGTCCGCATCAAACACCCACAATCTGCCTTCGTAGTACCAGCCCGTAAAATCGTAGCGGGCAGAAAACGTCGCCTTTACGGGCGCTTCCGGCGCTTTCAGCGTGGCGCCCTCTTGTACGGTAACGCTTTGCACCGCCGTTCCTCCCGCGGAATCGAACGTAACGGTGTATTCTTTCGTTTCCGCCGTTCCTCCGGGCGTTTCGCCGGAATTTCCGCCGGTGCCGCCCGAACACCCCGCAAGCGCGCCGACCGATACGGCGCACAAAGCTGCGGCAAGCACAAACGCAAACCTCTTTTCCCTCATAGCATTTATCTCCTTATATAATTTTACAAATCCGTTTTATCGGCTCCACGGCACGGCGGTTTCATCCGCATAATGCCAGCAACCCGCTTTTTCCGTTTCGCTGTAATAATACACGTTTCCGGTAAGCATATTGTCCGCCTGAATCTGCTTTGCGCCGTCGGCACCCTTTACATACAAATCCAGCACGGGCACGGCGGGCGCGTCCGCGGCGCCGAACTGCGATACGTTGGACGTAAACCCTTCGCCGACAATGACGACTTTCAGCTTAACGCAGTTTCTGAAATTATGATCTCTCCCCGTGCTGCCGTAAGGGCTTGACGCATAGTCGAGATTTTTTACGCCCTCCGCCGACACGTATTCGAGATTCGCGCATCCCGCAAACGCCCAGCCTTCCAGACTGTCCACACAGGCGGGAAGAATTACTTTTTTCAGAGTCGTCTTGTTTTCAAACGCTCTCGCGCCCACGTATTTCACCGCGTGTTCGCCGTTCCTGCCGTCGTTGTACGTGGCAAACACTTTCACCGTTTCCGCCTCGCCCGTATACCCGGCAACATAATATTGCGTGCCGTCGAAGGCGTACGTTACGCCCTGCGTTTCTCTGTCCCCGCAAACCGTACACACGCCGTTTTCGTCGTAACTGTGATTTCTCGCCGAAGATTCGATTTCTCCGTCCTCGTCCTGCCGCCATCTTCTGCACGTGCTTAAATCGCCTTTGTAGTAGATAACGCCCGTAAGCAGAATGTTTTTATCGCTCGGCACGGCTTTTACGTTGCTTTTTTCAAACGTGCCCAAAGAATAAATATCCACGCACGGCGCGGGCGTAATCCGTTGCCCGTCGCTATCGAACCGCCAGTCGATAAACTGCTGCTGCGCCTCGCCATGATCGTCGTACAAACTGAAATCCGCATTCACCACAAGCGTTTTCAGGTTAATGCAGTTGATAAAATTATTGCCGGTAACAACGTTCGCCCCGTCGGTATAAATGCCCGTGTTTTTCAGATTGACCGCAGGCAGCTTCGTAACGCCCGGCATCGATACGTAAACCAGCGAGGAACAGCCGTTGAATACGTCGCCGTCCAGCGCCGTTACGCTTTCGGGAAACGTTATTTTTTCAATCACGGAATTGCCTTTGAACGCGCCGTTTTTCACAAACGTTACGGGGTGCGTTCCGTGAATTCCGTCCGTATATTCGGCAAGAATATTCACTTCTTTTTCGTTCAGCGTCTGATTATCCGATACGTAATATTCCGACGCGCTTTCGGAATATTCGTATTTCACGCCGTAACCGTTTCTCGCGCCGCATTTTCTGCACTTGCCTTTCGCGTTGAAATCGTGTTTGCCATCGGTGATGATCGTTTCGCCGTCATCGGCAAAACGCCACTTATAGCAGCCGTCAACCGCCGATTTATAAAACACGTCGCCCGTAAGCAAACTGTTGTTGCCGAGCCCCACGTCGAAGCCGACGGGATAGCTTTGCGGATCGCTGATCGCCGTAACCTTTTCGCCGTAAACGTAAATATCCGTACGATTTTCCGCACTTTTCGGCGTATTATCCCAGCGCATAAACGTTGCGCCCGTATTGTAGAAGCCGTTGCCCACAATCACCTGTTTCAGATTGTAGCAATCCCTGAAATTCCAGTGAGCGTAGTACGACTGCGCAATATCGCGCAGCTCCGTAATGCCCTTCATGGAAACGTATTCGAGGTTCGAACAATCGTCGAAACATTGTCCGCGCAACGGGCTGCTCACCTTTTTTCCGTCTTTCAAAATTTTATTCGTATTAAAACGAGCGTCCGCGTCGACAAATTCCGTCATGCTTTCGGGCAGAATCACCCGCCGGATCGTTTTGTTCGATTTAAACGCGCCGTAACCGATATATTTCACCGCATGGCTGCCGTTCGCACCGTCGTCGTATTCGGCGCGGATATATAAATCTTCGGAATCGTACCCCGCGTCCGCGCCCACAACGTAGTAACAATCGTTGTTTTTATCGTAAGAATAAGATACCTTTTTCGTGCGGGAAGTATGGCATGCTTCGCAGGCGCCGTCTTTCCACCGATGTTCCGCAAGATATCCCTCTTCCGTGTACGTCCTGCCGCAAACCGTGCATGCGAAGTCCGCTTTCCCCGCTTTTACGCAGGTGTATTCCGGAGTGCCCGCCGCCTGATAATCGTGAGAGAACACTTCGGCGGAAGGCATGCTGTCAATCGTATCGTAATCGTTTTCTCCCGACGTCGCTTTCACTGCAAAAACGGCGATTTCGCCCGGTTTCAATGCGTCCGTTACGCTCTGCGCGTCGAAAAACGTATCCGCTGTTTTCGTCCAGTCGCCGCCGTTCACGCTGTATTCATAGCAGTCCGCGTTTTCCACGGCGTTCCAGCAAACCGTTTTGCAATCTTCCACGGTTATGTCGGGCATAGCAAGTTCCTCGGCGGATTCGTTCACCGATTTCACGGTGCACTGCGCCGTCATCGTGCCATAAGAAACGCCGAAAAGATAGCTTCCCGTTTCATGCAGAGAAACGGTCAGTCGGTTATATCCGCTCCGTTCCGCAGTGAAACTTTCCGTAAACTCATAGGAAAATTTCACTTTCCCGTCCGAAAGCTTTCCGCCGAGAATAACTTCCGCTTCCAGCGTAACGTCGCTGCCCGCCGCCGCGGTAAGCCGACCGGCGTTCAGGCGTATATAATTATCGCGGCGGATAACGTTCACACGGCATGTGGTTGCGGCTTCGCCCGAAGATACGTCGATAAACGCAGTGCCGTCGGAAATTCCCGTAAGCACGCCGTTTTTGTTGATTCTCGCCACCGATTCGTCGGAAGTCGTATAGGCGTAAGAATCCGCTCCGGACGGCGTAAACTTATACGTTTCGCCTACGTACACGGTAATTTCCTTGTCCGTAAGAGAAACGATCTCCGCGTTTTTCGTTTCGCCGCCGTTTCCGCCCGTGCACGAAGCGATTGCGGCGCCGCATACGAGAGATAATACAAATACCAGAAATTTTTTCATCCCTCTCACCCCTTATCCGGCAATATTTTCCGTAACTTTCACCGTGATCTTCGCCGAAGCGTTTTTATATGTTGCCGTAATTACGTATTCGCCCGCCGCAGAAAACGTAATTCTTGCCGCTCTGCCTTCGGTTTTCAGCACGCAGCCTTCGGGCGTAACTTCGTACGTCGCCGTAAGGTAGGATTTTTCGCCGTTTTTATACACCGTCGCGGTGAAATCCAGCGTAACCTGCCCGCCGCCGAGTACGGCGTTCACTTCTCCCCCGCGATCGAACGTAACGGCATAATTGTTTTCGATAACGGAAATTTTGCAGATTTTCTCCGCGCCGGAAACGCCCTCCGCCTTCGCGGTGATATACGCTTCTCCCACCGCAACCGCCGTAACCGTTCCGTTCCGATCCACAAGCGCTACCTGCGTATCGGAGCTTGTAAACACGATTTGTTTATCGCCGTAACGGCATTCCAGCTTTTCGCTTTGTCCTTTTTCCAGCGATAACGCCGTGGAACTGATGAAAAAGTTATAACTCACCGTCTGCGGAGCGTCTTTCGTTCCCCCGTTTTTCGAACAAGCCGAAAACAGGCACAAGCCGAGCGATACGATAACAGCCAAGATAAAACCGATAAATTTCTTCGTTTTAACCATTGTTCGTTTTCTCCGAGCTAAGATAAGCGTTGTATTTTTCTCTGCCGTACATCACAAGCTCTTCCAGTCTGTCGTACTCCTCCCGATTGAGATAGCCGGAATACATCATATATTCGTCGTCTTTCATCAGGAAATATTCTCTGAAAATCCTTTCCTTGTACACGTCTTTATACGCCGAATTTCCGAGGTCCACCGCGTAGTCGGCTTTTTCAAGGCAGCTTTCCAGTTCAAGCAGCAGCGGACGCGTCCAGTATTCGCTTCTCGTCAGCGTGTAATAAATCGTCTGGTCTTCGGTTTCCGTAATCGCATAAATTCTTTCGTATGCTTCCATCACCGTCGAAAAATACTGTTTTACGCCCTCGGCGCCGTCGCCGTAATAATGTTCGATGAATTCGTTTATCAAATCCTGCGTGTCATACGAAGCGTTCCATGCAAGGCGACTTCTCACATACGCCCGCATCGAGGACATCGGCGATACGTCGTTCTGCGTGCAAGCCTGTTCGAAATAGTACTTCAAGCCGCATTTTTCATAGAACCTGATGGAATCTCCGATATGCGACCAGTTGTTGAAATGATATTTGTACGCCTGAAAGTTCGTGCCGTAGGAATACATCATCAGATTGTTCGTAATCGAAGCCCATGCCTTCATTTCCTCGGCAATGCGCGCGTTTTTATCGCACGTTTCGCCGTCATCGGTGATGGGATGGGTGTAGCACGCTTCGATAGGCGCGTACAGCACGCCCACCTGCACCTGCCCGTCGCTTTTCGGAATCGCGTCTTTATGCACGGCAACGTATTTGCCGTTTTCCGTTTTTACGGGCGGTTCGCGGTAGGTATAGTAAGCGAATTCCACAAGAACGATGTTCTTTTTGATATTGTTCTTTTCCATATACGCTTCAACGCCTTTCGCCACTTCGTTCATAAAGCGCGTCTGAACGCCGGCGGGACCGCCGTAAATCTCTTCCGCCGCTTTGCAGTCTTCGCAATCGCATGAACCGCTGCCGTCGGTAACGCCCAGCATCAGATAGGGACCGTTCGCAACGTTAATGTATTTGTTCGTAAGCGTTTCCACTGCAAGATTCACCGCTTCCTGCTTCGAATAGCACGTTTGATTGTTGTTCCACAGTCTGATTTTCTTTACGTTTTTCTGCCATTCGCCGCCCGCATGGTACGCGCCTTTTTCATACGCCGCGTTTCTGCCCGCAATGTAATTATCGTACCCTTTCACGTCGGAATACGGCTTGCCGTTTTCGTCCGTTTCAAGAACCGGATTTCCCTCTTCGTCCGTTTCGTACACGTAGTTGCCGTTTTCAAGTTTCGGCTGTCTGATAACGTTTCCGTTCTCGTCTTTCTTCACGTTGCCGTCCTTGTCTTTCACTTCTTCCGTTACTTTCACGCAGCGGGGAACTATCCGATCGTCAAGGTCCAGAATATAGCCGTACAGGTTCAGCACTTCGTCCGGAATATCGTCTTTGTAATTCTTCATCGAAGAAAACAACGTCTCGCACGCTCTTTCGAATCCTCTCACGAAATTCGCGTATCCGAGATACCCTTCTTCGTTCAGGCTATCTTCCGGAATCAACTGCGTATAAAAGCGATAATTCTTATAGGAATCTTTATCTTCCGCTTTCGCGTCCGGATTCAGCATTTTATAAAAACCGGCATAGGCGTCGAAATCGTTTTCTTCCGCCTCGTCGTTATAAGCTTCGTTGATTTTCAAACCGTAACTTTTAAGAAGTTCTTCTTTGATTTCGTTGAATTTCGCCTGTTTTTCGGCTTTTTCGGCTGCTTCCACGCGCGGCTGATCCAGCGTTTGCGTAACGATGTAATTCATCGTATGGCACCACAGCCCGTTGAACAGATTGCCGTTCATATCGTAGCCGCCGTTTTTCGACGCGTACGCATACATTCTGAAGGCTTCTTTCACCTTCGTTTCGCCCGAAAGCTCGGCGTCCTCCGCGGTAAGAAGCCCGAGAGACGGCACGTATTTATACGTAAAAGCTTTCAGTTTGCACGATTGACGGTAGTCCACTTCCACGCAATCGTACGCGTAAGCGTTATACCCCACCTGATAGTGCAGAAATCTGTACACGGAAAACAACGTGCCCGTTTCGGTAGCCCCCGCCATGTACACGCAGTTGCCTTTCGTGTTCACCGTAACGCCGTTTTCTCCCAGCTCGTTGTAATCTATCGTAACGTCGGTTTGCGCGGCGAGCAATTTATTTTCGCCCACCGAAAGATATTTCGCCAGGTTATCGTGCGTAAGCGAATCGTCGGTAACGATGGGCAGCTTCACCGCCGTGGATTTTTCAATGAAATACTGCAGTTCTTCCGCCGCGTATTTTTCCGTTTTCGAAGCTTCGGAACTCACCGCGATTTTATAATCCGATTTTCCGTTTTTCACAAGGTATTCGTTCGTATCGTCAAACGCAAGCGGTTCGCCGCCGATTTCCGTCCTCTCCTGTTTTGTCGCGCCGCCGTCGCGTTTACATCCCGCCGAAGCAAATACGGTTACGGCGCACAATAAAACGGCTATTACTTTTTTCATCTCATCCGCCTCCTTATTTGCAGGTTATCGTAAACTCTGCCACGGTATAATTCTGATAGGAATCGTACGCCACGTATCTGATTATATACTCGCCGGCTTCCGTGAATTTATAAGTTTTCCCCGCCAGTTGTTTGCGGTTGTTGCCCTTGATAACGTAAATATAGCTCGCTATTTCTTCCGCAGGCGTCGCGTTATCCGTAATTTCCGCCGTCGGCAACGTAATTTCTTCGCCCGCCTTCACGGCGGCTTTTATTCCGGATACCCTGATTTGCGGCGCTTCCGTATCGGCTACGTATACGGTGGATTGCTGCAATTTACGGTTGCCGTTCGAATCGTACACCGTGTAGTCGGCGGTGTATTCCCCCGCCTTCCCGATATGCAGCGTATAGGCGTCCGTGCCTTCGTAAATCACGGTTCCTTCGTCGTCGTACACTTTCAGCGTTACCGTTACGTTTTTATCCAGCAAATCGAACGCTTCCATTTTCGGAAACGTTACGGAATGCCCCGCATAAGAAACATAAATCGCTTTATATTCCGGATTTTCCAAAAATACGGGCGAAGCGTAATCGTTTGAATCGGTGGTAATCACGTTGGACGCCGCTTTTTTCAGCGTGAATACGATATCTTTCTTCACGCCTTTCGCTTCGAACGAAATATAGGCTTTTCCGCTTCCGAACCCTTCGAACGCTCTGCCGTCGTCGTAGCTCCTTATTTCCGCAATCGTCGCGCCCGTATCCGCGTTGATCAGCGACTTGCTCTCTTCGTTGTATGAAATCCACAGATGACTGTAAGAAGACAACCGTCTGATTTTTACTTTGATGCAGTCCGCCGCCCGTTTCGAATCGGTCATCACGCAATACAGCTCGTCGTATTCCGCCGCGCCGGATAATGTGGATAAATCGAAATTCAGGTAATTTACGGGAATTTCCCGCGAAAACGCAAACTTCGCCGCAGCCGTGCCCGCGTTTACTTTTACTTTATACTCTTTTCCCTCGCCTGCAAACGGTTCGCAATTTTCGAAATCGAAATAATTGTCAAACAGTCGGGCGCCCGCTTTTTTCTGCTCGTCCGTCAGTGGGCTCTTTACGGTAAGCGCAAACGAATATTCCGCTTTCTGCGTCCGGTCGGCGGGGTTTACGCACTCGTACGTAATCGTATGGCTGCCCGCCGCAAGATTTTCCGCGCGCATCGTTTCGCTCACGTCCGCGCCGTCGAAAGTCGTTTTTACGGGCAGATAATATTTCGCTCCGTCCCTGTACAGCACGCCGTCGCACAAAGGCAGATCCAGCGTTTCGCCCGCAATCGCCGAAGCGGGAAGAGAAGCTTTCGTCAGCACGGGTACGGCGGAATCTTTCACCACCACGGTTTTTTCCACGCGTTTTTCGTCGCCGATAAAATCTTTCGCCGAATAGGTAAGCACGTATTCCCCCTGCTTTTCGGGAAGAAAATACATACCCTTTTCCGTCTGTTCCAACGCAAGCTCGGTCGTACCGAATTTCAGCGTAGTGCTTTCGACCAGGTCGCCCACGCCGCCGGCATACTTCCCGAACAGCGCAAAAACGGCGTACCCCGTAACGCCCGTTCCGGGCACAAGTTCGCCTTCCGCGTTATATTGCAGACTGTCGGTATATTTTTCCACGCGGATCGTAACCGTTTTCACGGCGCTTGCAAATCCGCTCACCGCCGCATATTCGATGACGTAATCTCCCGTTTCCGCCGTTTCGAATCTGCCGCCTTTCTGCGGCACGATTTTTCCGGAGGGAGATTTCACCGTAATCCGCACGTCGTTCACGCTGTTGCCGTTTTCGTCGGAAGCGACGTAACCGAACACAGGATACGATTTTCCCGCCTGACCTTTCGGCAATTCCCGCACGTCGCAATCGCCGTAATCGATTTCTATCGTAACGGAAGCGCCGGACTGTTCCGCAACGGATTCGTTCGCCGCGGCGGCGCCGCACAAAAGCAACGCCGTGCCGCAAAGCCCTCCTATCCACACCGCTCCGATTCTTTTTCTGTTCTTCATACCCTTTCCTCCGTTATCCCTTGATGCCGCCCATCGTAACGTTGCTCATGATTTTATCTTTGAACGCCACGAAAACAGCCAGAATGGGCAGACAGGCAAGCAAACACGCCGATAACTGCACGGGAACGCTGGCTTTGTTATCCGTCTGGAACAGGAACAACCCGTAAGACATCGTAGGATTTTCCGGCAAAAACACCATCGGCGTATAATAATCGTTCCAGTATTCGATGAACAAAAGAATGAACACCGCGAAAATCGTACTTTTAATCAGGGGCAGCATAATTTCGACGAAAATCTTGAAATGCCCCGCGCCGTCTATCTGCGCCGCTTCGGCGTACGTCCAGGAAAGTCCCTTGAACGTAGCGTAAAATACCAGAAAATACAATCCCGGATATTTACACTTCATTATACATACGCCGATCAGATTGTTTCTGAAATGAAACGCGTCCGCCATTTGCACTTCCGCCGCCAGCGAACCGATGATCGGCAGCAGCATCACCACAACGGCAACCCCGTAAAGCAGCGATTTGAATCTGAAATCGTACTTCGCGATGGCGTAAGCGGTGATAATCTGCGTCGCCATGCAAAACAGCGACATAAACACCGCGTACATCAGCGAATTGAAAAACATCTCCAGCAGATGCACTTCTTTTCCGCCCAGCGTAAACACGTTGAAATCGTCCAGCACTTTCACGTAATTTTCGAAATGCCAGCCGAATTCTTTCGAAGGAAACGCAAACGGATTATTCCATTCGTAGTCGGTTGCGTCTTTCAGCGAATTGATACCTCCGAAGAAAAGCACGTAAAGCATCGAAAGGCAATACAACGCGACGATGACATACAAACCAATCTGAAACGCGTCCATTTTATGCGACTTTTTCACTTTTTCTTTCCGGTTTTCCATAACGAAATCACTCCTCGCTCGGTCCGTATTTTTCAAGCAGATGCTTGGTAAGCAAGGTTACGGGCGCCACAATCGCGGTAAACAAAATTCCCGCAGCCGAAACAAACGGATAATCGCCCGCATACGGAATGGTATTTTTTCCGCCCGCCACTTTCACGAAGAAATAGAACCCCAGCGTGGAAAAAGGCTGCATCGCCCCGTCCTCGCCGCCGTAGAACGAATAGAAATGCCCGTAATTCGTGAAGAACGCGGCAATCGCCACGATAATGTACGTAACCACCGTCGGAAAAATGGACGGCAGAACCACGTGCCACAATTCCTGCAACGACGACATGTTTTCCAGCTCTCCGTATTCCAGAACGTCTTTCGAAATGCTGCACATCGCCGAAAGGTAAATAATCAGCCCGTTCGCGAAATTCATCCACATGCCGAAAATCAATACGGTGTAAAAGCTGGAAGATTTCGCGCGGTTCAAAAGCAGCAGATCCGGATTGTTGAATAACACAGGAAGTCCTTTCTGTATCAGCGTGCGCGCGCACATGACAAATACAAGGCTGGAAATAATATTCGGCAGAAACAAAATCACTTTGAACGCGCCGGAACCGGGTACTTCCTTGAATACCACGTACGCCACCATAATCTGCAAAGGCATTCCTATCAGCAATCCGCACAAAAACTGAATCGCCGAATTTTTAATAAGCAACGACATTTCGCCGCTTACGAAAAACGCCCTGAACACCTCGGCAAACGTCTGCATCGAAAAGTAATACGCGCCGTTTTCGCCGTCGTATTTCTGAAACGCAAGCTTCATGGTATTCGCCGCAACGCCCACGTAAAAAATCAGAAACTGCGCCACGGGGAAAAGAAGGAAGAAGAACAAAAACAGGTTCTGTCCCAGCTTTTTATTGTAAATTTTTTGCTTTTTCTTTTTCCTCGTCAGCCCGGCGAGTTTTACTTTTACGTCGTACAACAGCCATTTCGGCCCTTTTAAAGACGAAGGTTTTTCTTTCATAAATTTATTCCCGCTTACTGCCGGCGCGCGATTTTCAGGAAATCGCGCCCGCGCTCTTCAAAATATCCGTAATCGTCGTTTTCATATCGGCGAAAGCGTCGTCCACCGTTTTATCCGGCTGGTTGAAGAAGTAAGTGAACGGCTCTTTCGCCGTCGCGTTCCCTACCTTCGCCACAAACGCGAAACCGTTGTTGCTTTCGTTGAAGCCGGTTTCGCCCGTATACAGGCGCCGCTTCGTGGCAATCGCCAGATTCGGCGCAACTTTCGCGCCCTCTTCGATAAACGTAAGAATACTCTGCGTATACGGCGTGCAGGTTGCTTTTTCTTCCGCCGTTACCGTGTAATTGTACGGACGGATGCAACCGGTGTTCGCCGTGTACTTCACCAGCTGCGATCTCTGCTGCATGAATTTAATGAACAGTTTCGCAACCTTCGTCTGTACTTCCGCGTTCTTGTTGGTATTCTGCGCGCTGATGCAGATATAGCTTTCCGCATACGCCGCGGGCAACACGCGCTGCGTGTTCGTCTGATCTTTGATTCCGTCCACGTTTTCGAATCTCGGAATCGGCAGATAACGGAAGTTTCTCTTGCCGTACCCGTTCACGTTCTGCGGCGTTTCTTTATTGAAAACGTCCTCGCGAGCTTCCTGTTCCCAGTAGCTGTTTTCCGCAAACATCGCGATTCTCTTTCCGAAGCGTTTGCTCTGTATGTATTCGCGCTGTGCGCCCGTATGCGTGTTGCCGCCGCCCGGTCTTGCTTTCGCCGAATAGTTCTCCTGATTTTTCGTAATGTCGTAAAATGCCTTGATGGCGGCTTTCCGCCCTTCCTGATTCAGAAGTTTCGTAAAATTGTTTTCGTTGATGGAGCCGAGGTTGCCGTCCGTGCCTTTGAACGAATAATTCAGCATGAAGTTATCATATCCCTCGTAGTTCGCCCAGATGGCGTTGAACACTCTCGAAATCTGATACGTGCTCGGCGATTCCGCCCACGTGAACGGCGTATAATTCATTCTCAGCCGTTCCAGCAGGGTAAGAAAATCGTTCCATGTATCGGGCAAACCGTCGTCGGAAGTTCCCCGTTTCCCGTCGGGCCCCGCCGAGCAATCCCCTGCGGAAACCGCCGCGGCGTTCGCGCCGATCGAACCGTCTTTTCTGAAATACAGCGCGCTCTCGTCAAACAGATCCGCGTCGTAAATAATACCGGGAATCGAAAGCATATACGGCACGGCGTAATATTTGCCCTCTTTTTTGAATACGTCGGAATACCCTTCCAGCATCGTATCTTCCACCGACTGCGTGGCTTCCTTGTTCGTGTCGGCGGCAATGTTGCCGTCCTCGTCAAGATATTTTTCGGTCATCACGTCGGTAACGTCGGCAAACAGTTTGTTCTCGGTGAATTCCTCATAGCTGCCCTGATCCAGAATATACAGCACCTGATCGAGGTTTTTCATCGAATTTTTCAGATTCTGCGGACTGAATTCGGTATTTTTCTTTAAAGGTCGCACCACAACGCCCGTTTTACCCTCTTCGAAATGCGCGTCGGCATAATACGCTTCGAAATCTTTCTTCAGTTCGTCGAAATAAGCGGTGCCGAGTCCCGCGTTGAAAACGCCTACGTCAAGATACGTTTTTGTGGGGTCCTCTTTTTCCGAACCGCCTCCGCAGGCGGCCGTTCCCAGCAGCGTGGCGGAAGCGAGCAGTATCGCGCCGATGTTCTTTGTTTTCTTCATCATTTCAGTATGAATCCTCCTGATTCCGTTTGTTTTTTATCAGCGTACGTTTCGGGCACTCCGAAGCGTCGCGGAACAACCGTTTTTCTACGGTTCTCCATTCTTGTTTTTATTTTATCATCATCTCACTGCCATTTCAAGCAGTAGTTTATTGTAATTCGCTATTTTTTTATTATTTTCCAAAATTTTTTCCTGCCGTTTTTTTCTCCGCTTTTATGTGAATTTGAATCTTTTTATGAATATTTTCTTAAATAATGTTGACAAAAACGTCTGTTATTGTTAAAATATGGCTATGAAAAACATTGCCGTAAAAAAAGTCATTCAGAAATTGCAACCGGAAGAAATCACCACTTTTTTGTGGGATGATAACAGCGTTCTGCACCGCCACAGCGACTGGGAATTCACTTCCACCGTGGACGGCACGGGCTGCAACGTCGTTAACGGCACGCCTTACGATTTAATGCCCGGCGATTTCGTTCTGCTCGGCCCGCAGCACGTGCATCAATATGTTTCCGATAAACCCATTCAACGGCGGGACGTCTGCATCGCAACGGAAAAAATGCAGCAGCTGTGTTTCATTCTTTCGCCCGATCTGTACGAAAAACTCTGCAAAACCGAAAAGCCGATCATCATTCATTTAAGTCTGGAAACGTTCGGCGAGCTGCACCAGCGATTGAACAAACTCAGCGCGCTCGAATCGGCGAATCTTTACAGCAGCGCCACGCTCGTTTCCATCGTCGTCTATCTTCTTGGCGTGTATGTAGAGCATAAATCCGAAAAAAACATGCCGGAAAGCATTCTTTCGTTTCTGCAGCAGATTTCCAACCCGGACGTTTTTTCGATGCGGATTAACGACATTATCTCGTTAAGTTCGTATTCCCATTCGCATTTCATCAAAATTTTTAAAAAATACGTGGGCAAAACCATCATCGAATACATCACCGATTTAAGAATTTCCTATGCCGCAACGCTGCTTACTTCCACCGATCTCAGCGTAATCACCATCGCTTCGAAAGTCGGGTACGACAATCAGTCGTTTTTCGCGCAGAAATTCAAAAACAAATACAACGTATCCCCTATGGAATACAGAAATTCCGTGCATGAAAAAGATTCTCTGCCTCCCGTTTCTTAAGCGGCGTTTTTACAAATATATCGTCGCCACGGTATCGTTTCCGTTTTTTACCGCCGATTGCACCCCGTCCGGCACACAGATTTCGTAATTCACGCCTTCGTCCGCTTTCACTTCCAGAATCACCGCGTTATTCTCGCGCCGCCACTTCACAAAAATTTTTCCGCCTTTCACCCGCGTTCCGCCCCGTGCGAACGCGAGTTTTTTCCCGAACGAGGGGGAAATCACCACTTTTTCCCGCTCCGGAAATAATTTGATGCCCAGCACGTACGAATACAGCCACTCCACGCACGAACCCAGGCTGTAATGGTTGAAAGAATTCATTTCCGGATCCTCGAATCCGTGTTCTTTCGTATACCCGTTCCAGCGTTCCCATACGGTGGTGGCGCCGTTTTTCAGCATATACCCCCACGACGGATATTCCGTGCGGGATATAATTTCGTACGCTAATTCCGTTTCGCCGATATCGCAAAGCGCGGGCAGAATAAATCTGCTGCCGATGAATCCCGTCGTCAGCCCGCCGCCGTTTTCGCGGATGATTTCCGGAAGCCGCGCCAATGTTTCCTCTTTGCTCAGATATCCCGCGACGTAAGCAAAGGCGTACGCCGTCTGCGTATCGCAGGAAATCCGCCCGTCCTTATAGTAATTTTCGCGGAAAGCCCGGCGGCAATTTTCGTAAATTTCCGTATATGTATCGCGTTTTTCGTCTTTTTTTAAAATTTCGCACAACTTCGCCGTAAGCAACGCGGAATACCCGAAAAAGCACTGACTGACAACGTCAGGATCGGTATCGCCGTTCACCGACAGCCAGTCCCCGAAGTTATTCGTGATTTTCGTTAAATAATTTTCGCTTTTCGCCAGATAATAGCCTATCCATTTTTCCGCCGCCGGCAGATTATCCTCCGCCGCCGACAGATCCCTGTAATGCAGAAAATGAAAATACGGTATCACGGTAATGCAGTCGCCCCAACCGGGCACGCCCGCCGTGTTATCCGAGATTCCCATATAAAACGGCACAATCGACGGAATTTTCCCGTCCGGCAGCGCGTCCTCCCGCACGAGGGAAAGGTAATTTTTAAAGAATAAATCACAATCGGCATTGAACATCGCCGAATTGCAGAACACCTCCGCGTCGCCCGTCCAGCCGAGCCGTTCGTCCCGCTGAGGGCAATCGGTAGGGATAGAGATAAAATTGCTTTTTTGTCCGCGCAAAGCCATGCGGTAAACACCGTTCATCACCTCGTCGGAACATTCGAAACTGCCGTAATATTCTATATCCTGCGAAATCGCCAACCCTTCCGCACTTACAATCTCCGTTCCGGCGGATTTCTTCAGTTCCGCATAGCGGAAGCCGTGATAAGTAAACTTCGGCTCGAACGTATCTTCTCCGCCGGAAAGAATAAATTCGTCGGTACATTTCGCGCGGCGCAGATTCGCGGTGTACACCTCACCGTTTTCGTCCGTCGTTTCGCCGTATTTCGCCACGATTTTCCCGCCGCGTTTCCCCTGTGCGGTTACTCTTATAACGCCCGCGAAATTGCAGCCGAAATCGTACCGCACGGTATTTTCGTCGCTGAAAATCACCTGCGGCGGAATACTTTCGATTACGCGCACCGGCTCGCGCGAATACACTTGAAAAGGAACGTCGAAATCGGTTATTACGGCGTTACCTACAATTTTTCCTGCCTGCCCGCGGCGCCGCGCGTCAATCGTTTCGCCGTCGAAAAAATCGGCGGCAATTACGTCGGAACCCGCGATTTTCCAGCTTTCGTCCGAAACGATTGTATCGGTATGCCCGTCGTCGTACGTCAGCGTAAGCTCGGCAAACAATCTTTTTTCGTCGCCGAACACGTTCGTTTTGTTCCCGTAGCCGAGCTTGCCCGCATACCATCCGTTTGCAACGGTTATTCTCAGCGTGTTTTTGCCGCCGGGGATGATCCGTTCCGTAATATCGTAACGGCACAAATCGATATGTCTGAAGTAATTGCTCCACCCCGGCATAAAACGGTCGGGAATTTCGTGCCCGTTGATATTCACGTCGAAAATTCCCGTAGCCGTAATTTTCAGACTGCAGTTTTTCAAGCATTTTTCCGCATTGAAAGACTTCACGAACACGGGCAGTCCGTCGTTTTCAGTTAAGCTTTCCCTTTTTATCCACATATTGTCGTTCCTGTCTGCTTCCGTACGTCTTTGCGCTTTCGCCCAAAACGCCCCTTTTGTATTTTTTATTATACAATACGCGGCGCGGCGAAATAAAGCACTTTTTTATTTTTTTATGCTATTCTTTTATTGCGGCGCGATAGAAACGTACTCAAAAAAAAATTAACCTCAACGTAAAACGAAAAAATCGCATTGAAAGAAGTAAGCGTTGTAATTTACACAATCAGGTCGACCATTTTAACGAAAAACAAAAAAAGCGGCTTTTTCTTCGGCGGATAATTTTCGCAATAGTTTCAGAATATCTTCCATTTGCCCTCCTTCTCATTCTGCAAAAAAATCGTCCGGAACAGATTTACCCGGACGATTTTTTTGTTTTATCGCCGAAATCATACGCGGATTTCGGCTTTGCTGCCGCCGGACGGCATTTTTGTAACGACGATTTGTTTATCGATTTTTTCTTTCAGCTCGGATACGTGCGAAATGATACCTACCAGCCTTTCCCCTTCCGACAACGAAGAAAGCGCTTTCATCGCCTGCGCAAGCGATTCTTCGTCCAGCGAGCCGAAACCTTCGTCCACAAACATCGTATCCAGCCGGATGCCGCCCGCGGACGACTGAATTTCATCGGACAAACCCAGCGCGAGCGACAACGAAGCTTTGAACGCCTCGCCGCCCGAAAGCGTTTTAACGCTGCGCTCGCTGCCGTTGTAATGATCGACGACGTTTAAATCGAGTCCGCTCTGGCTTTTTTTGTCCTCCGCGGTTTCGCTGCGTTTCAGTTCGTACTGTCCGCCGGACATGACCATAAAACGCACGTTGGCGCGGTTTACGATTCTGTCGAAATAATGCGCCTGCACGTATGTTTCCAGCATTACTTTTTCTTTGCCGCCGAGCGTGCCGTTTGCCGTATCGGAAAGGTTTCTTACAAAGCGCCATTTCCGTTCGGTTTCCGCAACGACGCCGCTTTTTTCGCGGATGTTTTTCAGCGCGGTTTCGTTGGCGCCGAGACGTATCGCCACCGCTTTTTTCCGTTCGTCGAGCTGTATTTTTTCCGACGAAAGCGCAGCGCGCCGCGCTGTTTCCGCTTCTTCGTCCGTTTCCGTTTTATCCGCAAGATTTTTCTTCGCCGTTTCGATAGCCGCTTTATACCCGGCGATTTTCGTATCGCTTTCCCGCCGGGCTTTTTCCGCCGCTTCGACGGCGGCTTCGATTTCCTTTTTTTTCTTTTCCGCCGCTTCCGTCGCCGCGCGCGCTTCCTCCTCCGAAGCGAATTGCAGCGCGCCGTTCAATTCGTCCACGCGCTTTTGATTCTCTGCGAGAGAAGCGTTGTTTCCCGCCACCCGTACGTTGATTTTAGCGATTTCGTCCTGATAACTGCGTAAATTTTTTTCGGCGGTTTCGATTTGCGTTTCAACGGTGTTTTTTTGTTTGATTTTAGCTTCCGCGGCGGAAATTTGCGCCGAAAGCGTTTGCAGCGTTTCTCCGTTTTCACGCAAGGCACGTTGCAGCGCGGGCGCGATTTCATCGAAATTTTGCGCGCCGAACGTCTGCTTCGCCTTTATTTCCGCCGCCGCTTTTTTCTCTCTTAAAACGGCGTTTTTCTTGCCCGCTTCTTCGCTGGCGACGTTTGCCGCTTTTTCGGCGTTTTTGCACGCCGTATCCATAAAATCGAGCGCATCTTTGGTAGGCGCTGCTTCGGGCTTACACGCTTTTTTCGGGTGATTTACCGCGCCGCACACGGGGCACGGTTCGCCTTCTTTCAGCGTTTCCGCCAAAATCCCCGCCTGCGCGCTTAAATACGCCGCGTTGCCCGCTTCAAACTTCTTTCTTCTCTCTTCGGCGGCGGAAAATTTTGTCTTGAAATCTTCCTGCGCGCGCGTTAATTTTACCTCTGCCTCTGCGATTTCCCGCAGAGCGGTACGTAAATCGTTTAATGTCTTGTTTTTTTCTTCCGCGACATTGCGCGCCGAATCGAGCTCCGCTTTTTCCGCCGCGGCGTTCTGCAACGATTTCAGCTCTTCCTTTTTATTCAGCAAATCGGCTTCGAGATTTTGCACGTATTTTTCGCCCTTTTCCAGCCTCTCTTTGCCCTTTTGAATTTCCGCGGAAAGCTTCGCGCAGTTTTCCGCCGCCTGCGCGCGCTCGCGGTAGCGCGGCAGTTCCGCGTTCAGTTTCGCCGCGGTTTTTCCGTATTCCTCCGCTTCGCCCGCGCGCTTTTTCGCCTCCTCTTCCGCCTTGGAAAGCGACTGATTTTTCGCGCTTTCCGCCGCGAGATTGTCGCTTGCTTCTTTTAAGGCGAGTTCCGATTTCCGCCGCTCATCCGCCCGCGCAAGCCGTTTTTCGATTTCGATGAGTTCCTTTTCCGCGGCGGCGATTTTTCCGGCAAGCGATTTTTCCGTTTCCACGTCCTCCGCATTCAGCCGTTCCAGCAGCGGGATGATTTCCGAAACGGGCATGCCGCTTGTTTTAGCCTGCTCCAGCGTGCCCGCAAACGCGCTTTCTCCGCCGCAGACAATCCCCCCGACGTACTGCCTTATGCTGTCCTCCGCCGCCTTGCACGCGCCGCCGAGTTCGTCCGCCGCCGTTTTCAGCGACTTTTGCAGGCGGGAAAAACTCTGCGTGTTGAAAAGCTTCTGAAAAATTTTTTTCCGCTCGTCTGTGGAAGCAAGCAGCAGTTTTAAAAAATCGCCCTGCGCAATCATCGCAATCTGCGAAAACTGGTTGCGGTCTATGCCCATAATCTCCGCAATCGCCCTGTCCACTTCTTTTACTTTGGTAATCACGCGCCCGTCCGGGTAAACAAGCTCCGCGTCCGCTTTTTCGGTAGTTGTGCCCTCGCCGCGCGTTTTCAGCCGATCGTATTCCGGATTGCGGCGGACGGTATACGTTTCGCCGCGATAAGCGAACACCAGTTCCGCAAACGTAGGCGTTGCCGCGTCGGCGTACTGCGAGCGGAACATGCCCGTTTCGCGGTTATCGCCGCTCGGCTGCCCGTACAACGCGAACGCAATCGCGTCGAAAATCGTGGTTTTACCCGCGCCCGTATCGCCCGTAATCAGATACAAGCCGCTTGCGCCGAGTTTATCGAGTTCCAGCACCGTTTTCCCCGCGTACGGACCGAACGCGGACATCGTTAATTTTATCGGTCGCATACATTCTCCTCCACGTCCCGTTCGATGAGTTTTTGCACGAACGCGGTTTGTTCTTCGTTCATCGGCGCGCCGTTTTGTTTTTCGTAAAATTCCGCAAACAATTCCAGCGGCGTTTTCTTTTCCGCTTCCGTCGCGGCGCCCAAATTCGTGCGGCTGCGCGTGCGCGCGTTATCGTAGGAAATCGTCATTAAATTGCGGTAAATAATCCTGAGCTTCGCCATAGCTTCCGGAACGTCCGTTTCGTCGGTAAGCGTGATGTGCAGATAATCGACGGGATACGACGTGTTTTCGTAAAAGCTGCGGGCGGCGATTTCTTCGTACGTGCCCCTGACTTCGCGCATTTCGTGCAGCGGAACGAGCGGCACCGTACGAACGGTAAGCAAGCCTTTTTCTTTCAGTTCCGCCACGGTAACGGATTTTTGCTGATTCGCTTCCGAAAACGAGTATTTGAGCGGCGTGCCGCAATATCTTACCCGCTGCGACGATACGTTCTGCGCGCCGTGAATATGCCCCAGCGCCACGTAATCGAAGCCGTCGAAAACGGACGAATCCACATTATCCGTGCCGCCGACGGAGATTTCTTCGGAATCGCACCGCGTGGCGCCCGTAACGAACTGGTGCGTGACGAGCACGTTGCGCTCCGCGAAATTCACGTGCATGCCGTCGATAGCCGTGCGCAACGCGTCGGTATACGATTCGATCGGCTCCTCCGGGAAGAAACGACGCACGTTGGCAGGCTTGACGAAAGGCAGCATATAAAGGTTGATCTTTCCGTATTCGTCTGAAAGGGCGAGCGGCTGCACGGCGCCAGTATAGGCGGGAGAAATGTGAATGCCGCTTGCGTCGATCAGGCGGTTGCAGAACGCCAGACGTTCCGGCGAATCGTGATTGCCGCCGATGACGAACGCGGGAATTTTTCTTTCCGCCAGTTTCACAAGAAAATCGTCGAACAGCTCTACCGCCTCTACGGGAGGCACCGATTTATCGTATACGTCGCCCGCAATCAGAACGCCGTCCGGGCGCTCGCCGTCGATGATTTGCAGAATCTGCGCAAGAATAAACCTCTGATCGGCAAGCATCGGAAATTCGTTTACGCGTTTGCCGAGATGCAGATCGGATAAATGGATCAACTTCATTTTTCTTCCCTCACGTTGTTATTTCCGCGCGGCTCAGCGCACGATAAGCAGCTTTTCTTTCGCGCGGGTTACCGCCGTATACAGCCAGCGCCGCCGCTCTTCGCCGAACACGTAAGATTCGTCGAACACGATGACGTAATCGAATTCGGAACCCTGCGCTTTGTGGCAGGTAACGGCGTAGGCGAATTCGAAGCGGCACACGGGTTCGTCCCGCACGATTTTCTTTTTGGCAAGCGCGCGGAAATCCGCTTCGTGCGCAAACGTGCCGTCGGAAAATTCCATCGCGCGATCGCCGTAAAAATAACGGTAGTCGCCGCTTCTGAAAATGCCCGTATCGAACGGCACGCGCACGCTGCCCGCAAGAAAGTCCGGATAAAAATCCATGGAAGCAAGCCCTTTACCCTCGCGCCGCACGTTTTCGGCAAAGCCGATGACGCCGTTCACAAGGAAAAATTTGTTGCTTTTATCCAGCGGCTTTTCCCAGTCGTTCAGCGTACACACCAGCTTTTCGCCGTCCTGAGGCAGCAAACCGTCGTATTCCTTATAGCCGCGGATTTCCTCGTTCAAAGCGTTTCTCGTGGTGTTTTTGCCGCAGATGACCTGATCGGCGGCGAGAAGAAATTTTTCGCGCTTTTCGCCCGTGAACTGCGCGCGCGGCACAATCAGCACTTTTCCGCCGTAATTGCCGTACGGAAGATACCTGCCTTCCCGCGCGGCGTGCGCCACCGCCAGAATCGGGTTATCCGCCGCCTGCCGCACGATTTCCGTCAGCGCGTAATCCACGTGCGATAACACGATATTTTCGCCGCGCACGGGCGGAAGCTGCGCTTTATCGCCGCAGAACAGGCATTTCACGCCGAACGCCAGAACATCGTTCAGAAGCGTTTCGTCCACCATCGAAGCTTCGTCGATGATAATCAATTTTATTTTTTCGTCGATTTTTTCGCGCCGCACGAAACGCGGGCGATCGGGGCGGATGATTTCACCGTTTTCGTCTACGTCGAAATCGTTCTCGTCGATGGTATAAATCAACGAATGTACCGTGCCCGCGGGCGTGCCGTTTCTCACCAGTACCGCCGCGGCTTTGCCCGTGGGCGCCACAAACACCGCCTCTTCGCCCGGCTGCAGATTCAACGCGTATTTCACCGCGTGGGTGATGAGAAACGTTTTGCCCGTGCCCGCGTATCCGGAAAGCACGAAAATCTGCCGCGCTTCGTTGAAAAACCACTGCGTAATCGCATCCTCCGCGGCGCGCTGCCCTTCGGTGAGCGACCGCGCGCACGTTTCTTCTTTCGCTTTCGCCGCAGGCGCCGCCTCGGTTATCAAAGGCGCGGAACGGGGTGCCGACGGGGTTTTTTCTGCAATTTTTCTTTGCTTTGGTTCTTTGGGCATCGCCGCGCCTCCGATTTTTTATACGAACGATATCATTATATCATACGCTTGCGGAAAAATCAAGAAAATACGAACGTTTGTTTTGTAAAAACGGAAAAAGTAAACCCCTTGCGGCAGGGCAAAGGGTTTTTGAAAACGGTTAAATGTTTTTCAGCATGGAAACGGCGTCGGAAATCGTCTTTTCGTACGCCTGCATACCGTATTTATCCACTTCGGCTTTGTTCTTTTCGCCGTGCGTCAGGCACCCGGCGCCGCCGATGCAGCCGCCCACACACGCCATGCCTTCGATGAAGTTGGCGTCCAGCAGGTTTTTGCTCTTTTTCAGCAGCGCGATTTTGCAAGCTTCGATGCCGTCGCAGGAGCAGGCTTTCAGCGCGAAATCCGTAAGCCCCTGCTCTTTCAGCCCTTCCGCAACGGCGTCGGAAAGTCCGCCGCAACGAGCGAAAATTCTGCCGAAATACGAAGCGTTATCCAGCACGCCTTCGGGAAGAGTAGTGATATCGATATCGCGGCTGTCGAACAGCGCCTGCAGCTCTTCGAACGTCATCGCCGCGTCCACGTATTCCTTTACGCCCTCTTTCTGCACTTCGGCTTTCTTTGCCGTGCAGGGACCGATGAACACCACTTTGCAGGGAGCTTCGTGTTCTTTGATATATTTGGAAATGGCGCCCATAGGCGAAAGATTGTGCGATACGTAAGGCTGCAGCTGCGGGAAATTCTTCTGAATATACGATACGAACGCCGGGCAGCAGCTGCTGGTTAAGAAGCCTTTTTCGGCAAGCTCTTTCGATTCCGCCTGCGCCACCATATCCGCGCCGAGCGCCGCTTCGATCACGGTGTAGAAGCCGAGTTGTTTCAAGCCCGTAATCACCTGACCGAGCTTCGCGTACGTGAACTGGCTGGAAATAGACGGAGCCACCACGGCGTACACCTTGTACTTCGTGTTGTTTTCGCTGCCCTTGATCATATCGATCACGTCCAGAATAAACGACTTATCGGTAATGGCGCCGAAGGGGCACTGATAAACGCACGCGCCGCACGCGATACATTTATCGTTATTGATGCACGCCTGTTTCTCATCGCCCATCGAAATGGCTTTCACTTTGCACGCCGTTTCGCACGGGCGCTTGTAATCGTGTATCGCGCTGTAAGGGCACACTTTCGCGCAGGCGCCGCATTCCTTGCACTTCGTTTTATCGATGTGCGCCACGTGGTTTTCGTCGAACGTAATCGCGCCGAAACGGCATACGTCCTCGCAGCGGTGCGCAAGGCAACCGCGGCAGGAGTTGGTTACTTCGTAACCGCCCATCGGGCATTCGTCGCACGCGATATCGATAACTTCGATGACGTTCGGCTTATCGTTATCCAGCCCCATGGCGATGCGCACGCGCTCCGCCAGAATCGCGCGTTCCTTATAAACGCAGCAACGCATCGTGGGAATTTTGCCGGGAACGATGGTTTTGGGAATGTCGATCGCGGTTTGCGCAAGTCTGCCCGCCCACGCTTCGCGCGCAACTTCGCGCAGAACTTTGTACTTTAAATGTTGCACTTTGGTATCGAATTTTCTCATAACGGTTTCTTCCTTTATGTTAGTTGTCTTTGGCTTTAAAAATAACTCACCTTGATCCGCTTGCCCATTTTTTTCAGGCACTCCGAAAGTTCGGATACAAGATTCATTTTAATATTGAAATTGATCGGCAGATCGGGGTTCTGATGCGCGGGGTTCACCGCCCTGCCCACATAGAAATTGATGTCCGTCGCCTCTTCGAACAGAAGCCTTGCTATCAGCGAAGCGCCGTCGCGCGAGAAGCTCCACTTTTCGTACAGCTCGTTATCTTTCAATGCGTCTTTGGCGTATTCCACCACTTTGTTCACGGTGATTACCCCCTCGGTAACGAGGTCTACCCCTTCGATGGAGGCAATGGGCGGCACGTCGCTTTTTTCAAAGTTTAAACTTGCCACCACGGGCTTGCCGAGATACTTCGCCGCGATGGACGCCGTAGTGCCGCCGCATACGATATGCTTTCCCTCTTTCGAAAAGAACAGCGACATCATTCTGTCGGCGTCGTCGGGATTTCTCGGCGGACCGAACAGAAGGTTCATCGGCTCGCGCTTTCTTACGCGGATGACGCACGCCGTGGCGTCGTCGCCGGGTTGTCCGCCGTACAGACGGTTGCATTCGTCCACCAGAATGGTGGAAAGCGTTTTCGCCGTATACCCCACGGTAACGAGAGGCACCATAAAATCGGCGATGTCCTCGCGCTTCCAGCCGAAATTGTACCGTTCGCCGAGCCCCGCGTGCGGGCAGCCGTCGCTCATCGCGATGAACACGTCGCCGTCGCGCAGAGAAACCGACGACTGATAGATGGTTTTGCCGCCCACGCTGGTTTCGCGACGGGGATAATCGTACAAGGCGCCGTCGCGGATCATAATCACCTGCGGATTATCGAATTCGATGATCTGCGCCGTTTCGTCGTTGACGATATGCACGATGGTGAACGTGGAATACGCCACGCCGCGCACCGAACATACGGGCAACGTTGCCGCGATGGTGGAAACGCAATCTTCCACGGAAAGTCCCTCCGCCATCATCGTGGAGATGATTTTGGCGGTGAGCGTGGATAAAATGCTGGCTTTCACGCCGCTGCCCAGCCCGTCCGCAAGCACCACCACCGAGGAATTTTCGCCCTCTTCCACCACGTCTACGTGGTCGCCGCAAAGCTGCTCGCCGAAGTGATTCACGCTTTTATATCCCACGTCTACGCATAAATCATTCATCGCTGATAGACTCCTTCAGCTTGGTGAGCGCGATTTTCGTTTCCGCCGCCGTTTCGCCGAGAAGCGAAGCGATTTCCTGCACGATGCGCATCTGTTTATCCACCACTTTATCGGCAACTTCCACCGTCTGGCGGGAGATGCTTTCTTTTTTCTGCCGCTCGGTTTCCTCATCGGTGATATCGCGCATGATGCACACAAGCAGGTGGTACGTGGGATCGTACACCACCGTTTGTTCCACGTACTTTTTGTATTCGGCAAGGTACGTCCTTTCGTTGCGCACGCTGCGCTTCGATTTCAGCACCCGATCGAAAATGTTCGTATCGAGAATACGCACCACGCCCTCGCCCAGAACGTCGGACGCGGAACGGATGTTCATGATGCGCCGCGCCGCCGCGTTGATCTGCTGCACTTCGAGATTTTCGTTAAGCACAATCAAGCCGTTCGGCGTGTTGTTCACCATGCAATCGGAAAAACTTTCCGCCTTGTCTTTCAGATATGGCAGGCACATGGAAATTTCCGCCTTGCCGTGGAAAATGGCGATTGCCTTTTCGCGGCAGGTATCGTACCCGCACGAACCGCAGTTCAATTCGTCCTCCGGGCGCGTTTTGCCCATGCGCTTCAGAATTTCCTTGATTTCGTATTCCGCAGGCGGCACCAGCTTTCGTTCGATTGCCGTAAAACTCTTTTCCAGCGTCTTTTCCGCGGGCTGTTCCACGGGGAAATCTTCTTCGCCCGCGTATCTCGCCACGGCAAGATAATCTTTGACGGGCGCACGGTGGTATTTTTCCATGACAGGCCCGCCGATACAGCTGCCCGCGCAGGCGGACATTTCGATGAAGCATTTATGCACTTTGCCGTTTTCGATATCCCGGAGCGCCGCCATGCAGTTTTCCACGCCGTCCAGCGACAGATAGGTATATTCGGGATCTTTCTTCATCGTTTTTAAAATACCGCCCGTGGTGGGGAAGAAGCGCGCGCGGCTCTCCTTCGTTTCGTCCGGTTCGGCAACGATTTCCACGTTTTCCGCCTGCAACCAGTTGGCAAGATCTTCGTAGGTGAGCACCGCGTCCACAATGCCCTCGTAATACGCCGCCTCGTCCTTTTTGGCTACGCACGGACCGATAAACACCACTTTCGCGCCGGGATTTCTGCTCTTTATGTCTTTGGCGTGCGCCTGCATGGGCGAAAGAACGTTTGCGAGATACGGCAGCTCTTTCGGAAAATATTTCTGAATGAGCAGGTTTACGGAATGGCAGCAGGAAGAAATCACTATGTCCCGCGTTTTTTCGGCGAGCATGTTTTCGTATTCCGTTTTAACGATAGTGGCGCCGATCGCCGTTTCTTCCGCGTCGTAAAAGCCGAGCTTTTTCAGCGCCGTGCGCATGCCGCCGATGCCCGCGCCCTCGTAATTTGCGATAAACGACGGCGCCAGCGAAGCGATGACTTTTTCGCCCGACGATAAAAGCACTTTCACCTTTTCGGTTTCGCTGGAAATTTCTTTCGCGTTCTGCGGGCACACCACGAAACACTGTCCGCAAAGAATACACTCGTTGCCGATGATATGCGCCTGATTGCCCGAAAAACGGATAGACTTCACGGGGCAGTGGCGGATACATTTATAGCAATTTTTGCAGTTGGATTTTTTCAGCGTAAGAAAGTCCATGTTATATTCCTCCGTCCGCTTTCAGCGCGGGTTCGAGTTTTTCGGAAAGAAACGTTGCAAAATTTTCTTCCGTTACGCCCGTTATCGCCTCGTCGTTTACGATTACCGTAACGCCCTGACGGTTGCACCTGCCCGTGCAGAAACTGCCCGTCAACAACAACTTGTCCTCTATTCCGCGTTCCGCCGCATATTTCTGCAACAATTCCACCACGCGTTCGGAACCTTTCAGATGGCACGAGCTGCCCACGCAGATTTGCACTTTCACCATGATTACAGCCCCGCAAGCACCTTCGTTTCGAAAAATTCCCGTGCCGTTTCGGGCGAAACCGAATAGAATTCGTCGTTCAGAGAAACACACACGCCCTCGCGGCATTTGCCCATGCAGAACGTGCCGTTGAGTTCGATTTTGTCTTTCGCGCCGTGCTTTTCTATCTGGTCCTGAAAAATTTCCACTACCTGACGAGAACCTTTCAGATGGCACGAACTGCCGATGCAAACCGTTAATTTTGTCATATCTTTTTCCTCCGTTCCGGGCGCCGTATTTTTTAACGAACGATACTTCCGCGCCCTCTCGTCCGTTTTAAATTTTTCCGTTTTACGACGTTCCCGCAAACCCCGCAAAACGTGATTTTACTTTTTTACAGCCTCTGCGTTACCGCCCGTTTACGCCGTTTCCGCCGCGTTTTTCAAAAACGGCAGCAGCTTTTCTTTTTCCTCTTCGTTGGCGCGGAGCAACCACACCGCCGCCGCAAGCGGCAGTCGCTTTTTGGCTTCCGCTTCGCCCGCGCCGCTTTCCGCAAGAAAAATTCCGAGATATTCTTCCGCCGCCCGCTCGCCTTCGCGCAGATAAAAGTAAAGATACGTAATCGCCGCGTCCGTAAGCGGGTCGCCCGCCGCCGCGTGCGAAAAATCAAGCAGATATTCCTCTCCCTCTTCCGTAAACACCGCGTTGGTGGGATTGAAATCGCCGTGGCAGAAACAATTTTTTTCCGGCAACGTACTTACAAGCGCGTTGAGCGCTGCCCCGTCCGCCCCGTAACTTTTTGCAAGCGCAATTCCCCGCCCGATTTTATCCGTAAGCCGAGGCAAAAGCCCGCACGCTTTTTCATGCACGGAAATCTGCAGACGGACAAGCTTTCCGAGGTATTCTTTCCGCTTTTCCGGGTGCGCTTTCATCAAAGCGTCCGCCGTCTGCCCGTCAATGTATTCCGTTACGATCGCCCATCTGCCGTCCGTCTTTTCCGCCGCACGCACTTCGGGCACGCGGATTCCCGCTTCCGCCGCGCGCGCAAGACAGAGCGCCTCGCTTAAAACGTCCGCCGCGGAATACTCTCCGCCGAATACTTTCACGCTTTCTTCGCCGTCTTTATACACCGTTTTCTGCGTGCGCACGGCAATCACTCTGTCAAGATTCATCCGGGGGAGACCTCCTTTCAAATTTATTATATCACAGCTGAATAAAAAATGCAAATATCCGTTTTTTATATCGCCATATCGTTTATGATATGGCTTTTTACGCCGCGGGCGCAAAAAATCAGCGGAACAGCTTGCGTTTTTCTTCGCAGAGGCAGGTTACGAACGCCTTATCCTGCGCGGTAAGCGCGTAGTTTTTCGGATAGACGAGAACGTCGCGATAGATTTTTTTCGGACTTTTGCATACGCGTTGCACCAGATCGAAACGGGAAAGCGTGGCTTCCGAAAGCGGCGAAGCGAACATATACGCTTCCTCGTTTTCGGCAACCAGCCGCAAAGCGCCCGCGCGTTCGAAAACGAATATTCTGCGTTCCGCGCCCTCCGGCAGCTCCTCTTTTTTGATTTCGGTTAAAGATACCGAAGGCACGTACGGATCGCCGTATGCAACCTCCGTATAGTTGGCGAGATCGGACTCTTTGATTTCGTCGGACAAAGCGAGCGGAGAAGTTTTGCTTATCGTAATCCGCGCGCGGAATTCCGCAATCAGTTCGCACGTGAGATTTTTGCTTTCCAGCATTTCTTTCGCCTCTTTATCGTACGAAGCGGCATAGCGGATAATGCCCAGCCGATACTCCTTTTCCAGCACGTTGGAAAGCGTGCGCAGCGCGTTGGTTTCTTTATAATACGCTTCGCAGCGCGCCGCCCTCGTAAGCGAGCGGGAAAACCGCGCGAATGCTTCGGCAATATAATCGGCGCGGGCGGCGGAAAGGGAAAACACGGCTTTTTCGCCGCCTTTGTTTTTAAATTCCGTTTCCAGCTTTTCGATGTCCCGGATAATCAGTCTGCCGCGGCTTAACAATCGTTCGCCGTCCGGCGTTAAAACAATGCCTTTGGGCTTGCGGTCGAAAATGGTGATGTCCAGCTCTTTTTCCAGTTCTTTTATGGCGCGCGACAGGTTAGGCTGCGCCACGGCAAGTTCTTCCGCCGCCTTGGAAAGCGACCCCGCTTTTGCCACAGCCGCCGCATATTTCAAATACACGATGTTCATCTTCCGTATCTCCTCGCCGTTGCTTTTCCGCCGTTTGTATACATTCATATATTATTTTACAGCATTTTCGGCGATTTGTCAAGAATCGGCGCGCAGACTTTTCAGGGGTTTGTGTAAAAAGCAGAAAAAAAAGGGAGATTCTCCCTTTTTTTTCATGTCTTCGAATTTTTCGCCGCTTCGCCGCTTCGCCGCCTGTTCGCCGCGGTTATGCCGCCCGCCGCACGTTTGTAGCGGCGTTGTTTTTTAATTTTCCGCCGGCGGTTTTACGAATTTTTCAGAACCGCCGTTTCCGCCGCGTCCGCCAGCGCTTCCGCCGCGTTGAAGCAGCGTTCGAATTTTTTATAGATATCCCGCCACTCGATCACTTCGCGCGTGGAACGGCTTTCCACGGACAGCGCGCGCACCGCCCGTTCGTACAGCACGTCGCCGCGCTTTTCTATTTCGTTCACTTCCGCAATCAGTTCGTTCAGCCGTGCGGGTTTGTTCAGGTTTTTCAACTCGTTCAGCATTTCCGCCGCTTTTTCGCACGCTTCCGAAATCAGATCGGTAAAATCCGCCGCGTCGGCGCGCAGCGCTTTGATGTCCGCCATATATAAAAACGCCGCCACGCCGTCCACGTCGTCCGCCAGATCGTCCGCCGCGCGGGCGAGCGTAAGCAAATCTTCCCGATCGACGGGCGGCAGAAATTCGCGCAGCAGCGCCGCGGAAAACGCGTGTTTTTCCTCGTCGCACCGCCGTTCCGTCGCATGCGTGGCGGCGCGCAATTCCGCCGTTTTTTCGTACGCGAAATTTTTCGCGAACCTTCCCAGAAGCCGCGCTTCTTCGGCGGCAAATTCCGCCATGCGGCACAGCGAAGCGAAATAATCGAACTTTTTCTTTGATTTCATTGTTTTTCCCCTTTTTTGTCCTTCCTTATCGTATGCTTTTTCTCCGCAGATTGTTGAAAACGCGTGCGAGCGGCTAAAACACGCGCACGAACAGCTTGGTTACGAGGTACCCTATCGCGCCGCAACCCGGAAAAGTAAGCACCCAGGTAAACAGCATTTCTTTCGCCACGGAAAAATTCACCGATTTTCTGCGCTTCGCCGCGCCCGCGCCCATAATCGCCGTGGTTTTCGCGTGCGTGGTGGATACCGGCATGCCCAGCAGCGAACACGCAAGCAGCCCCGCCGTCGCCGAAATATCCGCGGCGAATCCCTGATATTTTTCTATTTTCACCATGTCCATGCCCACCGCTTTGATGATTTTCATTCCGCCGATCGACGTGCCCAGCCCCATCACCGCCGAACATAAAATCATAAGCCACAGCGGAATTTCCGTCGCCGCCGCCCGAGTATCTCCGCCGCACAGCGCGATGCCGAGGAGGAATACGCCCATAAACTTCTGCCCGTCCTGCGCGCCGTGCATAAACGCCGTGCCCGCCGCGGCGGCTACCTGTCCCTTATCGAAGAACGCGTTGGCGCGGCGATAATCCGCGTTTTTACAAATTATCTGCAACGCTTTCGTAAAGAAAAAGCCCAGCGCGAAACCGAGTATCACCGAGAACGCAAGCCCGTAAAGGACTTTTGCCCATTCCGCGCCGTTTACGCCGCTTAAATTGCCGTGCATCGCGATTGCCGAGCCGGTAAGTCCCGCAATCAGCGCGTGCGATTCGCTGGTGGGGATGCCGAACGCCCACGCGAACACCGCCCACGCCACGATGGAAAGCATCGCCGCCGAAAGCGCGATCTGCGCCGCGCGCGCGTCCGAGCCGAAATCCACCATATGAAAAATCGTTTCGGCTACGCGCGGAGATATCATCGTCATAAACAGCACGCCCGCAAAATTGCAAAGCGCCGCCATCAGTATGGCGGAACGGGGGCGCATGGCGCGCGTTACCACGCAGGTGGCGATGGCGTTCGGCGCGTCCGTCCAGCCGTTCACAAAAATCACGCCGAGCGTTAATACCGAAGTTACCCACAGCGCGGGAGTATGCGAAAGCTGCGTGAAAAATTGCGATAGCGACATTTTTTACTTTTTCCTCCCGTGCCTTGCTTGTCTTTTATATAAGTATGCCGCTTTTTCCGCAAAAAAAACTCCGGCTTACGCAAAATTTTGCAAAAGCCGGAAGATTATCGTTTTTCGTTTTTACCCGCCTACGATCGTAGCCGTGCATTTTTCGCCGCAGATGACGAGATACGCGTACGTGCCGCCCGCGTACAGCGGAAATTTCATCGTTCCCGGACAAACAAGCGTAACGCCTCCGATTTCTTCGATAGCCGCGTTGTGCGTGTGCCCGTAAAGCGCCACGGCGGCGCCGCGCTTTTTCGCTTCTTCCGCCAGCGTGAACGGCTCGCTTTTTACGCGGTACATATCGCCGTGGCAGGCAAAAATTTTTACGCCCTCTATTTCGATTTCCGCTTCGCGCAAGCCCCCGCACAAATCGCAGTTGCCTTTGAACGTATACACCTTTTCCGGGTATTTTTCTTCCGCCTCGCGCATATCGTATCTGCCGTCGCCGAGGTGAAAAATATAATCCGCCTCGTCCAGCACGCGCGCAATCGCCGCGAGATTTTCTTTATGCCCGTGCGTATCGGAAATAACCACCGCCGTTTTCATTGCTTTTTATCCTCGCTTTTCAGCTTTTCTTTCAATGCCGTCAACGCGCGGAAGCGGTGCGAAACCGCGTTTTTCTCCTCCGCGCTCGCTACGCCGAAGCTCTTGCATAAATCGTCGCTGTAAAACAGACAATCGTAACCGAACCCGTTTTCGCCCTCTTCGCGCGTTAAAATTCTGCCGTGCGTATCGCCCGTTGCCGTAACCGTTTTTCCGCCCATGCTTTGCGGAAAACACAGCGCCGCCGCCGAACGGAAATACGCCGCGCGGTTTTTCTCGTCGCCGAGTTCGGCAAGCAGTTTTTCGCGGTTTTTCTTATCGTCGCCGTGCCCGCCCGCGTACCGCGCGCTGTAAATGCCGGGCGCGCCTCCGAGCGCCGCCACGCACAGTCCGCTATCGTCGGCGAGAGCGGGCAGGTTCAGCGCCTCCGCTGCCGCCCGCGCCTTGATGATCGCATTTTCTTCAAACGTGGCGCCCGTTTCTTCGGGGTTGCCCAAGTAGCCCGCTTCGCGTGCGGAAACCACGCGCACGTCCTTGAAAATCGCCTGTATTTCCTGCAATTTATGTTTGTTGCCCGTGGCAACCACCAAAGTTTCTACTTTCATGTTATGCCTTTTCTCCGCTCTTTTCCGCTTTCTTCTTCAGCCCTTCTCGCGACATTCTCAGCGCGTTGAGCACCGCCAGCATCATCACGCCTACGTCCGCAAACACCGCAAGCCACAACGGGATAAGGCCCGCAATCGAACCGATCAGGAACGCCACCTTGCAGAAAATAGAAAACGCGATGTTCTGTTTAACGATTTTCTGCGTCTTTCTCGCCGTTTTTCTGCCCTCGGCAAGCGCGGACAAATCATCGGAAATCAGTACGAGGTCGCTGGCTTCCACGGCTGCCGCCGCGCCCAGTTTACCCATGGATACGGCGCAGTCCGCGCACGCCATCACGGGCGCGTCGTTGATGCCGTCGCCCACGTAGACAAGCGTGCCCTCTTTTTTAAGTTCTTCCGCCGCCGTCAGTTTATCGTCGGGCAGAAGCCCCGCGCGCCACTCGTCCAGCCCGGCTTCTTTCGCCACGCTTTCGGCGCGCCCCGCGGAGTCGCCCGTAAGCATCACCGCTTTTTTCACGCCCGTTTCTTTCAGTTCCCGAATCGCGCTCTTCGCGGTGGGGCGCAGCGAATCGCCGATTTCCGCGCAGCCCGCGAATTTTCCGTTGACGGAAACGTACACCACCGTGCACACGCTTTGCGTTTCGGTTACGTCGACGCCCTCGCTTTTTAAGAACGCCGCTTTGCCGCAAAGCACTTCGTACGTGTTGCCCGCTTTATCTTTCAGCGCGGCTTTGATGCCGTTGCCCGCGATTTCTTCCGCGGAAAGCGCCGTATACGCTTTGGCGTCCTCTTCCGCCGAACCTGCGGCGGCGAACGCTTTGGCGAGGGGGTGCGTGGAATTCTTTTCCGCCGCAGCGGCGAACGCCAGCACTTCGCGCGCCGTGAACGGCGCGTTTTCATGCACTTTCGTTACGGAAAAATCGCCTTTCGTAAGCGTGCCCGTCTTATCCAGCGCAATGATTTCCGCTTTGGCAAGCGCGTCGAGATACGTGGAACCTTTCACCAGCACGCCCTCTCTCGCGCAGGCGCCGAGCCCGCAGAAATAGGTAAGCGGCACGGAAATAATCAGCGCGCACGGGCAGGAAATGACAAGGAAATTGAGCGCCGCGCTCGTCCAGCGGGCAAAATTCGTAAAGTAGCTTGCTCCCTTGAACACGTCTATCAGCGGCAACAGGAATGCCACGGCAAGCGCGGAAATACAAACGATCGGCGTATAGTATCGCGAAAATTTTGTGATGAATTTTTCGCTTTGCGCCTTTTGCGCCGTCGAATTTTCCATCAGATCGAGGATGCGCTTCACGGCGCTGTCTTTATATTCTTTGGTGATGCGCATACGGAACACGCCGCCCGCGTTGATGCAGCCCGAAAGCGCCTCTTCGCCCGTTTTCAGCGTTCTGATTTCCGCTTCGCCCGTTAAAGATTTCGTATCGAGCGAGGCTTTTTCGCTGACGACAACGCCGTCGCAGGGAATTTTTTCGCCCGCGCGCACCAGCACCACGTCGCCGACTTTCAATTTTTCGGGCGCTACGATTTCAGTTTCTTCTTCGCCGTTTTCCCCGGTTTTCACGAGATTCGCGCTTTCGCTTTTAAGCGCCATCAGATCGGTTACGGAACGGCGGGACGAACCCACCGCCACCGCCTGCAGCCATTCGCCCAGCTGATACAAAAGCATAACGGCAACGCCCTCGGCATAATCGCCTAAAAGCACCGCGCCGACGGAAGCGATCGTCATTAAAAAGTTTTCGTCGAAAATTCTGCCTTTCGCGATGTTTTTCGCCGTTGAAACAAGCACGCTACGGCCCACGGAAAAGTAAGCTACGGCATAGCACGCGTACGAAATCACGCGGGTAGCGGTGAAATCGAACAGTTTTGCAAGCAGCACGCCCGCCAGAAAGAACACCGCCGAAAACACAATGGGAATCAGCTGTTTTTTATTTTCGGCAAACGCGCTTTTTTTGGCGTTCTTCTTCGTATCTTCCGCGTTACGCCCTTCGCCGAGCGCCTCTTCCGCGTTAAGAACGTGTACTTTTTCAAATTTATCCGCCGTTTCGATCGCCTTTTTCACGGCGGCTTTATCCTTTGCGGTAAACGCGATTTTTTGCCCCACGAAATCCACGGAAACCCCGGATAACCCTTCGTGTTTTTTCAGAATTTCTTCCAGTTCCGCCGCGCAGCCCGCGCAATGCAGGTTTTCGATTTTCAGAACGATTCTTTCTCCCGCGGCGCCGCTGTCTTTTTCGTCGTTCTTCGCGTAAACGTTTCCTCTGCCGTCGGCAAGCACCTTAACCTCTTCGAAGTTGTTCGCCGCGGCGATCGCCTTTTCAAGCGCCTCTTCGTCGGCGTATTCCAAAGCGATTTTCTGCATGACGAACGATACGGAAACGGAAGAAACCCCTTTGATTTTCGAAAGTTCCTCTTCCAGCTCCGCCGCGCATGCCGCGCAGTCGAGCCCTTCGATCGTCAGCGAGGTTTTCCCGCCCGCGGGCGCCGCCGCTTGGTTTTCATCGGGCAAAACTTTCACTTCTTCGAAGCGATTCGCCGCATCGATCGCCTTAGCAAGCGCTTCTTCGCTTTCGTATTCCAGAAAAATTTTCTGTGCCACGAACGATACCGACGCGGAAGAAATCCCCTTGATTTTCGAAAGTTCCTCTTCCAGCTCCGCCGCGCATGCCGCGCAGTCGAGTCCTTCGATACACAACGTTTTTTTCATATTTTTTCTCCTGCCCCTCCGGGCTGCCTTTACGGCTTTGACTTTTTAACTTTTTTGTTTTGCGGCTTAATTTTCCGCCGCGCACCGCGCGTGTTCGATGCCTATCGCCACCATCTGCGCGATGTGTTCGTCCGCAATGGAATACACCACGTTCTGCCCGTCGCGCCGCGCTTTGATTACTCTGCCGTCCTTTAAAATACGCAGCTGATGCGATACCGCGCTCTGCTTTCCGCCCACCGCGTTCACGATGTGATACACGCACATTTCCCCCTCTAACAGCGCCAGCACGATTTTCAGCCGCGACGGCTCCGCCAGCATCTTGAAAATGTTGCTCGTTTCTTCCAGCATGTCGCTTTCCGGCATCACCTTTTTCGCATGTTCCGCGCGCAGCCCGTGCGCCGCCTCTTCCCTTACCGTATCGTGCGTTTTTCTCTTTTCCATCGCCGTTTCTCCCTGCTTCGTTTTCTTTTTGCTTTTAATATTATCTTATGAATATCTATTCATATTTTAATACTATGAAAGGATAAAGTCAAGCAAATTCGCGGAAAAAAACAAAAAAAGTCAAAAAAATTATCCTCCGTGAGAAAATTTTCCGCACAAAGGATAAAAACAAACGTAAAAATCAGAGTCCCCGCAAGCCGCCGCGCTTTTTCACAAGTTTTTGAAAAATCTTCGCCGTGGTAAGCGCGTCGTCGAACGCGCGGTGGTGATTGAAATGTATATCGTAATAATCCGCCAGCGTGTTCAGCTTGAAGTTGGAAACTTCGCCGCGCAGCACTTCCTGCCCGATCGTCATCGTATCGTACGTTTTCGCGTCGAAGAAGTAGCGGTACTCTTCGCCGTAATACTTCACGAAACGATAATCGAACATAACGTTGTGCCCCACCAGCGCGCACCCGTCGGTAAATTTATAAAAATCCGCCAGCACGTCCTCTATATCGGGCGCGCCCACAAGATCTTCGTCGTGAATGCCCGTCAGTTCCACGATATTCGGCGGCAGCTTTTCCGGGCAGGCGATAAACGAAGAAAATTTCTCCGTCATGTTCCCGCCCTGCATCTTCACCGCGCCGATTTCGATAATCCTGTCCACCTTTCCCGACGCGGGCGAGCTGTTCAACCCCGTGGTTTCGATATCGAACACCACAAACGTCTGCGCCTTTAAATCTGCCGGCAATTCGAGGTCGTCGAAAAAACCGGACTGCGTATAATCTTCGTACGGCTCCGGAAACACGTGATGATACCCCTTAGGCACCTTTCTTCCCGGCAGCTTTTCGGGCACGAACCCTTCCGGCTGCGCGCCGTAATCGATTTTTTTTATCGAGTAGGAAATATTGCCGTTGAACAGTTCGAAATCGCCCGTGCACACAATCGAAGCGCCCGGCGCAAGCTGCGCGATTTTTTCAGCCGTGCTCTTTTTTGGAAAGTACACGCCGCGCACGTTGCCCGTATCGTCGGTAAGCGTTATCGAATAATATTCCTTGCCTTTCTTCGATTCGCGGCGGTTGATATTTAAAATTCTGCCGCAAATACATACGTTTTCCGCCTGAGAATTGCAGTCCGCAATATACGTGGCGTATTTCGGCTCCGGTTCCGAACCGTCCAGTTTTTTGAAATTCATCACGGGGAACACGCGGATATTCGGCGCGGCGGCGTCCTCTATAATCTCCTCTTCCAAAGCTTCGCGCTGTTTTTCGGCGATTTTCACGTTACCGAAATACGTGCCGCAAAAGGTGCTTTGCAGGTGCTTCGCCACCTCGTCCAGAATGTTATCCGCCGTAAACAGCGCCTGCTCGCCCGCCGCCAGCTCAAAACAGAACAACGCCCCGCTTTCGCGCTTTTCCACTTCGATATATTTCTCTTCCAGAAACGCCGAAGCCGCGGGAAACCGACTTTTCATAAACCGCATGATTTCCTGCCTGAGCAGCGCTTCGTCCGGCGTGCGTTTTTCCGCATGCACCACCGCGGCAAACCCCGCCGGCATGTACGCTTCCGCAATCTCTTCCGCTTCGGGCAGCACGCTTTCGGAATACGCAAGATCGGTTACCAGATAAAAGCACACCACTTTTTTGCGCGTGAAAACGTCGATATTCGTGATAATCGCGTTATTAAACCCGTCCAGCTGCCGGATTTTATGTAAAAATTCTTCCGTTACGTTCTTAGTTTCCATCCGATTTATCTCTTATTTTTCACCCGCAAACGCGGCAAGTTCGGCTAAAAATTCTTTTTCCGCCGCCTCCGCGCTCACTTTTTTATAAGGCTCGCCGTTTTTGAAAATCAGGCAGTAGCCGTCGCCGCCCGCTATGCCGAGATCGGCGTCTTTCGCCTCTCCGGGCCCGTTCACCACGCACCCCATCACCGCCACTTTGCCGCGCTTTTTATACGGCGCCACAAATTCTTTCACCTTTTCGGCAAGCGCCATGCTGTTCCAGCGGCACCGCCCGCACGTGGGGCACGAAACCACTTCGATATAGTCTTTATCCAGCCCGCAGGCGCGCAAAATCCGTTTTGCCGCGTACACCTCTTCTATGGAATCGTCGGTTAAAGAAACGCGAATCGTATCGCCGATGCCGCGAAGTAGCAGCGAACCGATGCCCACCGCGCTTTTAATCATGCCGTCCGCCTTGCTGCCCGCCTCGGTAACGCCCACGTGCAGCGGATAATCGCAAAGCGAAGGCAGCATGGAATACGCTTCCACCGTAAGCGGCACGTCCGAAGCCTTTACGGAAAGCACGATATCAGAAACGCCGTGTTTTTCGAGAATCGCCGCGTTGTACAGCGCGCTTTCTGCAAGCGCCTGCGCGCTTCTGCCGTAACGGGCGAAAAATTGTTTTTCGATGCTGCCCGTATTCGCACCCACCCGCACGGGAATATGATGCGCCTTCACGCAGTCCGCCACCAGCGCGATTTCCTTTTCGCCGCCGATATTGCCGGGGTTGATGCGCAGCTTATCCGCGCCGTTTTCCACCGCCAGCACGGCAAGGCGCGGCGAGAAATGAATGTCCGCCACGATAGGAATCGAAACTTTGGTTTTTAAAGTTTTAATCGCGTAAGCGTCAGCCTCGTCCAGCACGGCATAGCGGATAATATCGCAGCCCGCCGCGGCAAGCGCGTTCGTCTGTGCCGCGCATTTTTCTATATCGGAAGTTTTGCACGTGGTCATCGACTGAATTTTTACTTTTTCTCCGCCGCCCACGGCAACGGAACCGATCATAACTTTTTTGGTCATAGTTTTTTATTTCCTTATTTTTAGCTTTTCCCGGGGGGGGGGGGGAAAAGCAAGAATTATCGCCTTATTTTTAGCCTTCCCCTTGGGGGGAAGGTGGCAAGGCATAGCCTTGACGGATGAGGGGCAGTTCGCAACCGAACGGCAGCCCGGTATCGCCGTACGGCGGCGGAGAGGTCTGCTTTTTTATCCTCTATCGGCAAAATTTCGCTCACGCTCAATTTTGCCACTTTCCCCGACAGGGGAAAGCAAGAATTATTGCCTTATTTTTAGGCTTCCCCTTGCCTGAAAAAAAATTCAGTAAACTTCATTTTCTTCGGCAAAAATTGTCAGCCGCTTCGCGGCTTCCCCCCGGGGGGAAGCTGTCTGCGGAGCGGACTGATGAGGGGCGCAACTTGTTTTCTTTAATTCGGGACTATCGTTATTGTAACCGCCCCGTATTTTTCAGAAATTTCTTCCGAAATATTCGGAAAATCAAAAATGTGCTACGCCCCTTGATTGAAAATTTCGATATAAAATTTCAATCAAAAATGAGCTGCGCCCCTCATTCGCTTCGCTTTCGCTCAGCACCTTTCCCCCAGGGGGAAGGCTAAATTATTGCCTTATTTCAGAGGCTTCCCCTTGCCTGCTGAAAATTTTGCTTACAAAATTTTCTTCGGCAAAAATGCTCAGCCTCTTTCAGAGGCTTCCCCTCGGGGGGAAGCTGTCAACGAAGTTGACTGATGAGGGGCAGTTCGCAAACGAACGGCAGTCTGCTGTCTGCGTAGCCTTGACGGATGAGGGGCAGTTCGCAACCGAATAACGGCTCAAAAGCGGAGCTAAACAAGTAATGCGACATTTTTCAAGCGCGCGCCCCTACTTATTCCCCATCATATTCTGCAATTCCGCCATAAACGACGAAATATCCTTAAACGAACGGTACACCGAAGCATAGCGCACGTACGCCACCTCGTCCGTTGTTTTCAGGCGGTCCATCACCATTTCGCCGATTTTTTTCGAAGTGATTTCGCTTTCCATGCTGTTGTACACCTGCTTCGAAATATCCGCCACAATATCGTCTATCGTCGCCATTGCCACAGGCCGCTTTTCGCACGATTTTATAATGCCGTTGCGTATCTTTTCCGCATTGAACGCCTGCCGCGTTCCGTTGTTTTTCACCACCAGCACGGGAGTAACTTCAATCGTTTCGTACGTGGTAAACCGCCTGCCGCACCCTACGCACTCTCTGCGGCGGCGTATCGTGCGCGCGTCGTCGGAAGATCTCGAATCCACCACTTTGCTTTCCGTGCAGCTGCAATATAAGCACTTCATTTTTATCGCCTCTTTGCTTTATTTTTTTTCGCCGTTATTTATTGTAATACCCGTCGATTTCCACCGAGAATTTCCCGCCGTTCGGGTTTTCGAAAATCAGCTTAATATAGTGCGCGCCGTTGTTAATGCCTGCCGCACCTGCGCCCAAATTGCCGAACAAATTATTCGAAAAATCGTTCTCCTTGCCGCCGTTATACGCGCCTATTTTCTTCGCATACGCGTGTAAATCTATCAGAAGCAACTCGCCGTCGCTCGAAGCGGAAACTTGTACCGCTTTGCCGCCAATTTCGCATTTCACGCCGATGTTGTTTGCTCCCTTGATTTTCAGCGCAAGTTTCGTTGCGGAAATTTCCGTTTTCGGCATCAACACAATCGAGGCGTATTTTTGCGCCGTATTCGCACCGTTTAAATTATCGAAGCTTTGCACCGCATATCGATTCATCGCGGGGTAGATTTTCTGCGTAGTATTTTCAAACGTATTGCCGATTGCCTGACTTACAATCGCGGGCAACACCATACTGTACCCCTTGTACAATCTCGGCGAATCATAGCAAAGATTATTTGCATCGTAACTTGCCGCAGTGTCTATCAAATCCAACGAATCATCATCTATAATACCATTGTATTTTGTTTCAATTTCCTTGCCGTATGAATCGTCTTTATTTACCAACGCCTCACCGATTACGTTAGATTTGATAAAATTTACCAACTTTGCCGAATCGAAATTTCCGTAGCCGAGCGCGCTAATTTTTGCAAGCGTATTTTGATACATCGTAAAATTTCCGTTTACCGTTTCTCCAGCAAGCGTTTGCGCAATCGCCGCTTTCATAGCGTTTACGTTGCTTTCCGTTGCTAAATCTTCATAAGTCGATTTCGTTAATCCTTCGCCCCATTTCCAACTTTTTTCATCGTTTACGGAAGAAACTAATAACCACATATTGGCTCTTAATTTCTTCACTACCATATTTCTGCCTTCGATAGCTCCCGTCAAATTCAAACACGAATCTACAGCAAAATAATTTACTTCGTTCGGAAGAATTTGAATCGATTTTTGAAAATCGGTTATTTCGGTAATATTTGCGCTTGTCAATTCCGTTACCGATTCTTGCTGAGCCGCTAATAAAGTATTGCTGTCTACCGCCGCGTTGTTTCCTTGATACGAAAAATCATTCTCGCCGTTTTTTAAGGTGTATTTCGCATTTTCGCTGCGGTTATGCGTGGTTTGATTGTACCCGTAAACGTAGGTGAGCCGAAATAAAATGTCCTGCGCCAAAAGGTCGATTTGCCTATCTAAAATTTCATTGAAAGATTTTTCCGTGCCGCCCGCGTCGGTGATATTCTCGCGCGCATAGCTTACTTTCATTCCGCCGAAGTAGTCCGCCGCGTTTTGTTTTTGCGCGGGCTTTTTCGCCTCGTTTTCGTAGCCGCATACGGTGCAGGTGTAGCCGTCCGCGCCGTAAGTATGCTCGCCGCGTTCTTTTTCGTCGCACCCCGTACACTCTCTCCAATGCTCGGTATCGTTATGTTGCCAGCTTCCATATGTATGCTCGGTATGTTCCGCGGAATTTCCCCCGTTGCCGCCGTTATTGCCGCCGTTATCGCACGAGGCAAAGCCCGCCGCGCACGGTGCAAGCATCAAACACGCAAGCATTGCGCTTAAAAATTTTTTCTTGAAATTTTTCATAAAAACATCTCCTTTTGTTTATTATTTTTTATTTAAAATTTTATCGCCTTTTATCTTGGCTTCCCCTTCGGGGAAGCTGTCAACGAAGTTGACTGAAGAGGTCTTATCCTCTATCGGCAAAACCTCGCTTATGCTCGATTTCGCCACTTTACTTGCCGAGATTGCCTTCAAACGGCAATTCGGCAAGGTATTCCCGAAAGGGGAAAGCAAGAATTATTGCCTCTTTCAGAGGCTTCCCCTCGGGGGGAAGCTCTGCCACGCAGTGGCTGGTGATGAAGAAAAGCTTGCTTTTCTTTTTTGTTTGAAAATTTGCCTTTTAAGAAATTTTCAAACAAAGGGGCAGTTACATTTTCGAAAGCTTGAAAATTTCGATATAAAATTTCAATCAAAAATGTGCTACGCCCCTCATTCGCTTCGCTTTCGCTCGGCACCTTCCCCCCAAGGGGAAGGCTTTTCTATTGCCTTATTTCAAGGCTTCCCCTTCGGGGAGGCTCCGACTGAAAGTCGGTGGAGAGGTCTGCTAATTTATTGCCTTATTTTTCCCCTTTGCGTTCCGCCTGCCGCGCGGCAATCTCTTTTTCGTACCCGCGCCCTTTCGGCGTATAATATACGTGGTCTTTCACGGAATCCGGCAGATACTGCTGCTTTACATACCCCCCGTAGTTGTGCGGATATTTATACTGTTTGCTCGCCGCCTTATCCGCCGCGCTGCCGTAAGAATTATCCCTTAAATACGCGGGCACGCCCTCGTCGTCGCGCGCGTTTCTCACGTCCTCTTTCGCCGCGTTCATCGCCTCGATGACGGAATTGCTCTTTTCGGCTTCGCACACGTAAATAATCGCTTCCGAAAGCGGAATCATCGCTTCGGGATACCCTATTTTTTCCAGCGCGTACATCGCCGCCGTGGTAATCTGCAGCGCGCGCGGATCGGCAAGCCCCACGTCCTCCGCCGAATGTACCACCATGCGCCTTGCCACCAGCATCGGGTCGCCGCCGCCTTCGATAATTCTGTGCGCATAATAAAGCGCCGCGTTCGAATCGCTGCCGCGGAGCGATTTGCAGAACGCCGAAAGATAATCGTAATACTGGTCCTCCCCGAACGATAGCGATTTCTGTTGTATCGATTGTTCCGCGTCGGCAAGTCGCACGCGAATCACGCCGTCCTTATCTTTCGGGGTGGTATTTACGGCAAGTTCCAGCGCGTTGTACGCCGTGCGCAAATCTCCCCCCGCCACGCGCGCGATATGCGCTATCGCCTCGTCGTCCGCCTCCGCGCCCGTTTTGCCCAAGCCTTTCAGGCGGTTTTTCAACGCGGCGCGCAGCGCGTTTGCAATTTCGTCCTCCGTCAGCCTCTTGAATTCAAACACGCGGCAGCGGGAAACGATGGCGGGCGTCATCGAAGCGTACGGATTTTCGGTAGTGGAACCGATAAAAATAATCGTGCCCTTTTCTATGGCGGGCAACAGCGAATCGCTCTGCGTTTTGCTGAAACGGTGGCATTCGTCCAGCATCAGATAGGTGCGCTTGCCGTACATACGCAGGTTTTCGCGCGCGGTATCCACGGCTTTTTTCACGTCCGCCACGCCCGAATTAACGGCGTTTAACTTAATGAATTCACCGTTCGTCGTCATGGCGATGATGTTTGCCAGCGTGGTTTTTCCGCAGCCCGGCGGCCCCCAGAAAATGCAGCTGCCCAGCCTGTCCGAAGCGATGGCGCGGCGAAGAAGCGAGCCTTCCGCCACAAGATGCTTCTGCCCGATAAATTCGTTCAGCGTGTTGGCGCGCATGCGCTCGGAAAGCGGCTTCGCCGTTTCTTCGTAGTTGTTGAAATCGAAAAGATCCATAATCAACCTTTGCCGGATTGTTTTCCGGCGTAAAATTTCACAAGCAAATCTTTCGCCTCTTCCGCCACGTATCCATCTACGCTCTCGCCGAATTTCAGAATCGAACGCACGGCGGAAGAGGAAACGTGCAATAAATCCTGCGGGCAGGGCACGTACATCGCCACAAATTCGCCGTAAAGTTTTTCGCTTAAATAGTAGCTTGCCGTTTCGTAATCGAAATCGGTGCCGTTGCGAATCCCGCGAAGGTAACAGTTTGCGCCCGTTTCTTTCATCAGCGCGGCAACCGTGCCCGAAGAAGAAATAATTTTCACGCGCGGCGACGAAAACGTTTTTTCAAGCAGTTTTTCCCGCTCCGCCACGGTGAACGTCGGCTGTTTTTCGGGGTTTATCATAATCGCCACGATCACCTCGTCAAACACTTTCAGCGCGCGATCCACAACGGCTTTGTGCCCCACCGTAGGCGGATCGAACGTACCCGCAAACAAGCATTTTTTCATAATAGTTTCCTCAAAAACGATACGTACGTTTTTCCGTACTTTCTCACGTCCGCAACGCGCAAGCCGCAGCTTTCGGCTACGCTTTCTTCAAACGGCTTGTCCCGTTCGTACACAATCACGCCGTCCTCGGCTAAAAGCCCCCGCCGCGCAATCTCTTCCGCCGCTTTCACGCCGTAATCGAAACGATACGGCGGATCGAGAAACGCAATATCGAATTTTCCCTGCAACGCGCTAAGACAGGCAAGATAATCCAGCGCGCGCACCGTGCATACTTCGCCCTCGCCCAGCTTTTTTATGTTTGCCGTAAGCACCGCCACGCTGTCTTTCGAACAATCGTTGAACACCGCCTCTTTCGCCCCGCGGGAAATACATTCCAGCCCCAGCGCGCCGCTGCCGCAGAACAAATCCAGCACCCGCGCCCCCGCGATTTCGCGCGAAAGAATATTGAACACGGATTCTTTCACCCTGTCCGCCGTGGGGCGTATCGCCTCGCCTTTGAATTCCGTCAGCACTCTGCCCCTGTGCTTTCCGCCGATGATACGCATACGCCGTTATCTCTTTTTGTTGGGCTTCGTGCCGGGCAAGCCGCCGTAATTGATTTTTTTCGGCTTCGCCGTCTGCTCCGCGCTCTTTCTGTCCGCCAGCGCCTGTTCTTTCGCCACTTTCGCCCGTTTCGAATACGCGCCCACGATATAAAACACGCCCGAAACAACGAAAGGAATCAGCGCAACCAGAATCGACATATAAAAATTCGGCGCATGCAGGTACTGGAACGGCATCACCGCCCACCCCGCGAAAAATTCGAAAATCAGAAGCGCGACAGCCGCGCCTTTTCCCGTCGTGCCCGATTCGATAACCGGCTGAAATTTGCCGAACAGCAAGCCCGCAACCACCACGGGAAGGCACACGAAAAATCCCATCAGAAATCCCTTCCAGGGGCGGTACTCTTTATGTTCTTTATAGCCCGTAATCGTCAGATCGCTGCCGAGCTCCGCCGCCGAACGGCGCTTCATATTGCCCGAAATCAGCTGTTCGAAATGCGTTCCGCCGCACCCCCAGGACATCAGCGCGTTGTACGCCACCGCAATGACGCCGCAGATAATCGACGCCGTAAGCACTGTAGAGCGGGCAACGTTTCCGGCTTTATCCGCATGTTTTCCAAGCACCACAAGCAGGATGCCGCTCATGGCAAGATACATAAAAATCGGCACCAGCGCATGCAACAGACATTCGCGTACCGTGCGCCACACTTTTCCCGCTTCTTTTTTGAAATTCGACATTTCTTTCATATTCTCCTGTGTAAAAATTTTTATCCGATCCGCGCCCCGACGCGCGTGCTCGTTCTCTGTTGTTTTTCCGAAACCCGCCCGGCAGGCGAGCCTGCGTTTTTCCGCCGCAAACGGTAATTTCCGCCGCCCCTTTCCGCTTAAATATACACGCGTTCGGCATGCGAGCCAACCGCGCAAAGCACTTCGTACGCTATCGTTCCCGCTTCCCGCGCCGTTTCCGCGGCGTTTTTCATCACGCAGATTTCCCTGCCGCGCGGCTTTTCGCCGCGGCGGATCGTGCAGTCCATACACGGCAGCGCCGCATTTTTTCCGCCGCTCATGCCGTTTCGTTCTCTTCTGAAAAACCCGCCGCCGTAGCCCGCGTTCACCGCGTGCAGTTTCTCTCCCGACACGCCCGTCCGCTCGCCGTAGCCGATTTCTCCGCTTGCATACGTGCGGCTTTCTATGCACCGCGCATACGCTTTCATCGCGGGGCGCACCGGCGAAAACGGTCTGCCTCCCCGCCCGGGTTTTTGCGCTGCGAGCGGCAGACAGCCGTCCGGAAGATAGCCGTACAACCCCAGCCCCACGCGCACCATATCGAAATAGTAATCTTCGGATAAGCACGCGCCCGCTGTGGCGGATAAATGCCGCGTAAGCCGCCCGAAATATTTTTCGGCGACCGCGCAATGTTTCACAAACAAATCGCGCTGCGCCGCCGCATTTTTTATATTGCTCACGCCCGCCAGATGAGAAAAAATCCCCTCTACGCGCACGCCCGCGCTATGCTTTAAAATCTCCGCCGTCCTCGTAAGCGCCGCGCCGTCGCAACCGAAACGGTTCATGCCCGTATTCGTTTTGATATGCACGCGCACCGCCCTTTCCGCCGCGTCGCCGCCCGCGGAAACGCTTTTCAGAAACGCCGCCGCGCTTGCCGCCGCGCAAGCCGTAAACGCGCCGTCCACCGCCATGATACAGCCGCGCAGCGCGATTTCTTTCGCTTCCGCTTCGGTTGCCGGCGGAGTAAGAATCAGAACGTCTTTATCCGTAACGCAACCGAGCGCGACGGCTTCGTCGATATTCGAAACGGCGAAACAGTCGGCGATATTTTCAAGCGCCGCCGCAACTTCCGCCGCGCCGTGCCCGTATGCGTCGTCTTTCACCACCGCGCAAAGCCTCGCGCCCGTGCGTTTTTTCCAGTATAAAGCGTTTTTCTCTACGGTAAGCAATGAAATTTTTGCCACGGTTTTCTGCATTTTATAATCTATGCAACGCCGCGCGCGGATATGCTTCCCGAAGTCTTTTCAATCTTCCGTTAAAAATCGCCGCTTCCGGCGCGCGTTACTGCGCCTGATACAAAATCCTGCGGCAGCTTTCGCATTCGATGACGCCCTCTTTCAGCTTGCTCATCGCCGCCAGCGGCACTTCCATGCCGCAGCAGGGGCATCGGCCGTCCGTCAACGGAAATACCACGGGGAACACCTTTTCTTTGCGCTTTGCAAGGTATTTGTTCATCGCCTCTTCGGGAATATCTTTCGCAATGCCCGCAAGTTCCTTTTCCAGCGCTTTCCGCTCGTCGTCGCGGCTCGCTTTCACCGCCTTGTATTTCTCGTTCGCCTCGGCGTACTTTTTCTGCATCGCAATCACTTGCTTTTTCAGTTCTTTGTACTCCTGATCGGTTTCCTTTACGCTCTTTACAAGCGCCGCCAGTTCGCTCTTCGTCTTACGGAGCGCGTCCAGCTGCTTCTGCGCGGCTTTTTTGTAATACGATACGTCGCCGCCGCTTTTAATCAGTTCGTCGATGCCCGCAAAATCCGCAAGATCCTTTTCCGCCGCGGTACAGCCTTCTTCCACCGCAGCGGCTTTCTCTTTCAGCCCGCGAGCTTTCGATTCCAGCGAATCCAGCTTTTCCGCCGCGCTTTCAAGGAATTTTTTCACTTTCACGAATTCCTTTCTCTCGTCGCACGACGCCAGCTCCCGCTCCAGAGCGAAAAGCTTCTTATCCGTTTCCTGATACTTTAAAATTGCCGTCAATTCAGACATATTTTTTACCTGCCTTTCCGTCAGAGCAGCGCGGAGTTTTCGAAATATTCGCAAACTACCCCCGCCGTTCCGGCGATTTTTTGTACTTTTAAATAAAATTGATAAAACCCGTAATTTTCCGAAGCATAATGCGTGGGCGCAATCACCGCCATTCCCCGCGAAACCGCTTCTTTTAAAATATGGTGCTTGAAATCGGAAGAAATCAACGCGTCCGCCCCGTTTTTCGCGGCAAACGCAATCGCTTCTTCGTCGGCGCCCGCGCCGCAGAACGAAGCCGCGCGTTTCACCGTTTTTCTCTCGTTTGCAAACAGCAGCGTATGTCTGCCGCCAAGCGTGCCGTCCAACGCTTCTTTCAAAGCTTCCGCGCTCACCGCGGCGCCGTCCGCCACGTCGTACGCGCGCCCGTACGCGCCGTTGCCGCAAGAAAACGTAAACATCCTATCTTCCGTAGGTTCGCCGCAACGCTCCGCCGCCTTTCCGGCAGCCTTTCCGCCCGCCGCGCGCACCGCCCGAGCAAGACTTTCGTCGATTCCGCCTTCCGCCGCGTCCAGATTCAGATGCATGGAAATCACGGAAATGCCCGCCCGCGCCGCCGCAAGAACGGCGCCGCTCGTTTCGTCGTCCGCGGAAAGCGAAGCCAGTTTCGAATAGATGGCGGGGTGATGCGTAACAATCGCGCCCGCGCCCGATTTTTCCGCCGCTTTCACCGCGTCTTTCGATAAATCCAGCGCGAATACCGCCGCCTTCACCTCGTTTTTGCAGTCCAGCAGCAGTCCGCTGTTATCGTATGCGCCGTAGCGGGAACAGAATTCTTTGCTGTACGCTATCGGCGCCGCCGGTTCGATCAACGCAAAAAAATCAATCGATTTCACCTGTAATCACCCCCCGCAGAAAATCCCGCCGCGCGCAAAGCTCGCCGCGCGAAACGTCGCTTAAATTTTCGCCTCCGAGGTACTTTTCCGCACGCGCCAGTTTTTCTTTCAGGCGCCCGAGAAACGCCGCCGATTTTTCGCGCATGTTTTCGTACCCGAACGCATATTCTCCGCGCGTATAATCCTGCGCTTTTTCGTTTTCTCCTCGCCGCCGCCCCACAATGCAATCGTAGGGTTTCCCGTCGCTTTCAAACGTGTAATCGCACTCTAAATACGCGCCGCGCGCTATTAAGTACCGCCTGAGCTTCTCGCCGTCCAGCATCGGCTGAAATACAAAACGCCGGGGCAGAAAGCCGTACTTTTCGTGAGATAGAATATCCACGATTTCGCTTCCGCCCATGCCGGCAATCAGCACCTCTTCCGTATCGTCCGGAATCCCGTAAAATCCGTCTCCCAACACGCCTACGGCTTTTCCTTCCGCCACGTACGTCGCAAGCCGCTTTTTCGCTTTTTCCAGACTACCCTTGCTCACGTCCGAAAAATACAGCTTTCCGCACAGCCCGTTTTTCAGCATGTACTCGCTCATATATCCGTGGTCGCAGCCCACGTCCGCAAACGTTTCCGCGGGGCGCAGGTGCGCGCACAAAATCTTAATCCGTTCCGTATTCGCCATACTCTCGAAAGTCTTTACGGATTAAAATCGCGCAACCGCTTGCTTCTCGAAGGATGGCGCAATTTTCTGAGCGCTTTCGCCTCTATCTGACGGATGCGCTCCCGCGTTACGTTGAATTCTTTGCCCACTTCTTCCAGCGTGCGCGGTCTGCCGTCGTCGATGCCGTAACGAAGCCGCAGCACCTTCTCTTCGCGCGGCGTCAGCGTATCAAGAACGCGCGCGATCTGCTCTTTCAGCATCGTGGAAGCCACGGAATCGCTTGCCGTGGGCGTTTTGTCGTCCTCGATAAAATCGCCGAGATGGCTGTCCTCCTCCTCGCCGATCGGAGTTTCCAGCGATACGGGGTCCTGCGCGATTTTCTGAATCTCGCTCACCCGCTCAATCGAAACGCCCATGCGCTCAGCCAGTTCTTCCAGCGTCGGTTCGCGCCCCAGTTCCTGCAGCAGAATTCTCTGCTCGCGCACAAGACGGTTAATCGTTTCCACCATGTGCACGGGGATACGAATCGTTCTCGCCTGATCGGCAATCGCCCTCGTAATCGACTGACGAATCCACCACGTGGCATACGTGGAAAATTTGAATCCTTTCTGATAATCGAATTTTTCCACCGCTTTCATCAATCCGAGGTTCCCCTCCTGAATCAGATCGAGGAACAGCATGCCCCGTCCCACGTACCGTTTCGCAATGGAAACCACAAGACGGAGGTTCGCTTCGGAAAGCCGCTTTTTCGCCGCTTCCTGTCCCTCGCTCATCTTCTGCGCAAGTTCCAGTTCTTCGTCCGTCGTTAAAAGCGGCACCTGTCCTATGTCTTTCAGGTACATTTTCACGGGGTCGTCCAGCCCCACGTCGGAAAGCGCCTGCTCAAACAGTTCCCTGTCGCGTTCGCTCTCGTCCACCACCTGAATCGATGCGTCTTTCAGCGCCTTGTACACAAAGTCCAGTTGTTCGGGCGTAATATCCACCTTTTCCACAATCTCGCAAAGCGCCGTGGTGGAAATACTTCCCTTCATCTTGTACTCGCCGATAATCGCACTAACGAGCTCCTGCAATTTTTGCTCGGAAATTTGCTCCATTTTCTTTTCTGCCTCCTGTGAGTGCCTGTTTATCTTACGTTGATAACCCGTTTTTTTATTTAGTCTGTCTGCTCCGCCTCGGCGCTATTTTTTCAGCCGCCTCGTCAGAGCGTCGATTTCCGCGGCGATTTGCTGCCGTTCTTTCAGCTCGGTCGCCGCCGAAAACTTTTCGGAAAGCGCCTTGATTTTCGCCTGCACCGCTTCTTTTTCCAGCGTCGCCACCGAATCCGCGAAAAACTTTTCCGATACGCGGCTTTCCAGCTCGTCCTCGTAATTCAGATCGAGAATCGCGCAGAATTCCGGCGAATCCGCTTCCAGCACGTCGAACAAATCGCTCGGACGGATTTTTTCTCCGTTCTCTTCGCATGTCAGTACGTACTTCGCTATCGTTTTCCGCGTTTCGTCCGTAAACGAAATGCGATTCAGATCGAAATCTTTCGCATACGGCGCCGAAAACAGCTTCGCCGCCAGAATAAACCGCTCGGCGCGCTGAAATTTATCGCCGCCCTCTTCCGCCTCTTTCGTCGCCGCCGTTTCGCTTTGCGCCTGCGCCGCCGGCAAATCGCTCAGATCCCGCTCCAACGACTGTAACGTGATGCCCGTCTTATCCCGCAGCTGTTTCAGAAGTTCTTCCCGCTCGCTTGCCGTTTCCGCTTCCCGCACGATTTTCAGCGCCTCCGCCACAAACGCGCGCTTTTCGTCCGATTTTTTCAAATCGTACTTCCGCCCCGCGGCAAGCAGCTTGTAATCGATGAGCGGCACCGCCGCGTCCAGACATTTTTGGTACGCCGCCGCGCCCTCTTTCGCCACGTCGTCCGGGTCCTGCCCGTCGGGCAGCGGCACCACGCGCACCGTCAGATTTTCCGCTTTCAGAATTTCCAGCCCGCGCAAATCCGCGCTCTGCCCGGCAAAATCTCCGTCGTAACTGATGTACACCTTGTCGGTATAACGGCGGATAAGCCGCGCCTGCTCGGTCGTAAGCGACGTGCCCATGGAAGCCACCACGTTTTTAAACCCCGCCTGATAGAGGGAAATGGTATCCATATACCCCTCCACCATTATCACTTCGTTCACCGCCTGTTCGCGCTTGAGTTTTTTTAAAAGATTGATGTTGTATAAATTTTTCCGCTTGTTGAAAACGATGGTTTCGCGCGTGTTTTTATACTTCGCGAAATCGGTTTTCTCCATCACCCTGCCGCCGAACGCCACAACTTCGTCCAGCGAATTGATAATCGGAAAAATCAGCCGTCCCGCCAGAGAATCCACCGGGCGCCCCCGCTTATCCAAAGACGCCACGCCGCTTTCCAGCATATCTTCCGCCGAAAAGCCGAGCGAACTAAGGTATTCGGGCAGTTCTCGATAGCCGAGCGACGCGCCGAGTCCGAATTTTTTCGCCACCGAGGGAGAAATCTTCCGCCGCTGAATATATTCGAGGTGCTTGTCCGCACGGGAATCGCCGCCGTAAAGATTGCTTAAATAGAAGCGCGCCGTTTCCAGAAGTATTTTCAGCGCCACGTCCTTTTTCCGCTTGAATTCCTGCGCTTTTTTCTCGTCGAAATCGCTTGAAGCGGGCACTTCCATTTTCGCGCGGTCGGCAAGAATCCGCACCGCCGTCATAAAATCGGTCGATTCTATGTTCTGCACAAACTTCACCACGTCGCCGGAAACGCCGCAGCCGAAGCAATGGTAAAACCCGTCCTCTTCTTTCACCGCAAACGAGGGCGTTTTCTCGTGATGGAAAGGGCAGCACGCCCAGTATTGCCCCGCCCGCTTCGTGAGCGGAATATACGAGCCGATCACTTCCACGATATTATTTTTAGCTTTCAATTCTTCCCAGAATTTCGGATCGAACCGCATAATTTTTTCCGCCTCCTTTCCGCCGAACGCGATGTTTTCCCGTAAATTCTTCCGTATTTCCGGGTATTTTCGCCCGTTTTACAGATACGACTATAATTATAATACGTAATTATACGTCCGAAACCCTTTTTTTTACGAAAATTTTTTAAAAAATCCGTAAAAAAGCCCGTAATCCATGTAAAAATCCGCAAAAATAAAGCTCCCCGCCGGAGAGCTTTAAATTATACCGCCCGAATTTTTAATTTCCGCCCCATTTCAAAGCCTTCCCCTTGCCTGCAAAAATTGTCAGCCGCTACGCGGCTTCCCCTTGGGGGGAGGCTCCGCCGAGAGGCGGTGGTGAGGGGCGCAACTTGTTTTCTATCCAAATCTTTTCAATCAAGTGGCGCAACTTGTTCGCCCTTCCCCTTGCTTTCCCCTTCGGGAGTCCTTGCCGAATTGCCGTTTTAAGGCAAGCTCGGCAAGTAGAGTGGCGCGTAGCGCCGAGAGAGGATAAATTGAAATCAAAGACCTCTTTCAAGCCTTCCCCTTGCCTGCATAAAATTGTCAGCCGCTACGCGGCTTCCCCCCGAGGGGGAAGCTGTCAACGAAGTTGACTGATGAGGGGCAGTTTCAAATTCGATATAATTTTTTATAACAGAAAACAAGCTACACCCCTCATTCGTCGCCGTTCGGCAACACCAAGCCGCCAAAACTACCTTTAAGCGGTAGTTTGGCGAGAAAAGCCCCCCGGGGGAAGGCTATATTATTGCCCTTTTTTATGCCTTCCCCGCTCGGGGGAAGGTGCTGAGCGCAAGCGAAGCGGATGAGGGGCGTAGCCCATTTTTGGTTTTCTGAATATTTCGAAAGAAATTTCTGAAAATCAATGGGTGCTACTTGTTTTATTTTACCCTTCGATCTTAGCGTAAATTTCCTTCAGCGCGTCGCAGTCGTAGTCCTCAATCCGCCCCACATCCGCAAGTTCCGCGATTTTCGGGTCAATCGGCAGCTTCGCCACCGCGGGGATGCCGTATTCCGCCGCAATTTCGTCCGCCTTGCTGTGCCCGAACACTTCTATTTTTTTGCCGCATCCGGGACAGGTAAGATAGCTCATGTTTTCCACAAGCCCCAACACGGGCACGTCCATCATTTCCGCCATTTTTACGGCTTTTTCCACCACCATTTTCACAAGGTCCTGCGGCGTTGTAACCACCACTACCCCCGCGATGGGAATGCTCTGAAACACCGTGAGCGGCACGTCGCCCGTTCCGGGGGGCATATCGATGAACAGCAAATCCACGTCCCGCCAGATCACGTCCGTCCAGAACTGCTGCACCGTGCCCGCAATCATCATACCGCGCCAGATCACCGGGTCGTTCTCGTTTTCCAGCAGCAGATTCATCGACATCATCTGTATGCCGGAGGGCGTAAGCACGGTGTTCAAGCCGTCCTCTTCCGCGCTCGCCCGCTCGGTAACGCCGAACATTTTCGGAATCGAAGGTCCCGTAATATCCGCGTCCATGATTCCTACGCTTTTTCCCGCTTTGTGCGCGTACGCCGCCAGCAGCGAAGTCGTCAAAGACTTCCCCACGCCGCCCTTGCCGCTCACCACGGCGATTACTTTTTTAATCGACGATTTCTTGTGCGGTTCTTTCAAAAAACTTTCTTTTTTCTGCTTGTCCGAACAGCTTTTGCCGCAAGACGAGCAATCGTGAGTGCATTCTTCCGCCATTTTATTCCGTCCTTTTTATCGGTTTTCGTAAACGCCGCGCGTTTGTTTCCTCTTCGCGGCGTCCGATAGTTATTATACCCCGTTTTCGCCGTAAAAGTCAAGTAAAAAGCGCAAAATGCGCGAAAAACCGCGAAATTTCGCGAAAATGCGGCAACCGCCTGAGCAGCGGAAAGAAAAACCGCCGCGCGCCATACAAAAACGGTTGCGTTTTTTTTCAAAGTATGGTATACTTGCTATAATGCGCGTAGGCGGGGAAGCAGCGGCTCCCTGTACCGGCAATCCGCTATAGCCGGGCTGAAAGCCTTTCCCGACGGACGTTATGGAAGGTATGCGCGCCGTAAGGAACGTTGATATCAAGGTCTTATGCAACGTAAACCCGCGAACCGTGTCAGGTCGGGGACGAAGCAGCACTAAACGGTGCTTTGCGTGTGCCATAGGGAAGCTTTGAAGGAGTCGCCTGCGGCGTTACCTCTTCGGTAACTTCCGGCAAAAAAGGATCGCGCAGTTTTTTTTGGGGAGAACGTTTGAATTTTTCAAACGTTCTCCCCAAAAAAAGTTTTCCGGCTTCTCTGCCGCACAGAGGCAACCGGATTTTTTCATTTCTCTTTGCCCCGAGGCGTTTCGTCCGGGGCGTTTTTTACAGCGTTTTTTCCTCGGTAATTTCCGCCGAGAACGATTTTTCCGCGCTGTTGAACGCCACGCCCGCCACAAAACAAACCATTAAAACGTACAGCCACAGCAAAAACACAAACGCCGCGCTGATTGCGCCGTACAGTCTGCCCGTATTGCCGAATTTCAGATACACGGCAAACCCCGCCAAAGCCGCCGCCCACGCCGCCACGGTAAACAGCGTGCCTTTCACAATCTCCCGCGGCTTCGTTTTATACGGGCACACGTACGCGTTCAGCATTAAAACAAGAAAGAACGAAAGCGATAATAAAAGCACGTAATTCGCCGCAAACAGCACTTTTCCGGAAAACAGTCGCGAAAGAAAAAACGCCCCGCCCGCATACACGGCAAGCAACAACGCGGAAGCCGCCATTACGGCAAACGAAAACAACAGCGCGGAAATCCGCACCCGCCAGCCGCTTTTTTTACGCGCGTAGCCGTATATAATCTCCCCGCCCCGCCGCAAATGATAAAAAAAGCTTGTAGCGGAATACAAAGAAGTAAAAAGCAGCACCGCCGAAGCGCCCTTTCTGGCAAGCAACGCTTCGCCGCGGATATAATTCAGAATCCCCTCAACCGAGGCGAACACGGGCATTTCCAGCACGCGTTCCACCGGCAGATTCATTCTTCCGAACAGCAGCGTCAGCCACACCGAAAACGGCATGACGGACATCACGAAAAAATACACGAACGTGCCCGCCAGCGTGGAATACCTTTTGCGGGCGAGCAAGTCGTATTTGTTTCTTATAAATTTCACGGCGGCTTTCACACCGCCGTTTTTGTTCTTCGACTGTTCCGCATTTTCCGCCGTTCCGGCGTCCGTCGGCTTTGCGGAGCATTTTTCCGTATTTTTCATACGTTAATTATGCCCGCAACGAAGATAAAATATAACCGCCCGTAGGGAATCCTTGCCGAATTGCCGTTTTAAGGCAAGCTCGGCAAGAGAGGATAAATTAAAATCAATGCCCCATTCAAAGCCTTCCCCTTACCTAAAAAAATTCAGTAAACTTCATTTTCTTCGGCAAAAATTGTCAGCCGCTACGCGGCTTCCCCTTGCCTCATCGTGCTTGCGCACAATGAGGCAAAAATTGTCAGCCTTGTTCCAAGGCTTCCCCTCGGGGGGAGGCTCCTTGCGAAGCAAGGTGGTGAGGGGCAGTTTCAAATTCGATATAATTTTTTATAACAGAAAACAAGCTACACCCCTCATTCGTCGCCGTTCGGCGACACCTTCCCCTTGGGGGAAAAAAAAGGTGCCGAGCGCAAGCGAAGCGGATGAGGGGCGGTTACATAAACAAAACGCATAACATTTCGTTTGAAAGCAACCGCTTTGCAAGCCGTGAGGGGCTCAGAACAACACAGAAACGCGAAGTTTATTTCGCGCCCGCTTCGATATAATGCGACGCGGAATGCGCCGCCACGCACCCCTCGCCCGCCGCTTTGGCAAGCTGATACGGTCTGCCCGAGCAATCGCCCGCGGCAAACACTCCGGGCAGATTCGTACGCATTTCCTTATCCGTAACCACGTGCGCGCCGTCCGTTTTCAACCCGCCGCACAGCACCTGCAAAGGCGCGCTTTCTTTCAGAATAAACACCCCGTCCGTCCGCACTTCGCGCGTGCGGAATACTGCTTTTTTCACGCGCATGTCCCCTTCTATCCGCACAAGCCCGTCCGTAAACATTTCCGTCGTCGTTTTTTTGGGCTTGTACGCGCAGTTTTTATACAGCGGCACGAAATAGAGCTTACCCGCAAAATTTTCAAGCAGCGCCACGTCCTCTTCAAACGCCGCGGAACCCGCCACTGCCGTTACGGTTTTGCCTTTATACAGCGCCCCGTCGCACGTAGCGCAATAGCTCACGCCTCTGCCCGTAAACTCGCTTTCTCCGGGCACCGCCGCGGCAGCCGTCGCACCCGTTGCCAGAATCGCCGTTTTCGCTTCCAGCCACTCGTCCCGGCTCGTCTGCACCGTTACTTTGCCGCCGCCCGCATACACGCCCGCGGCTCTGCCCGTTTTTATTTCTATGCCCGATTCTTCCAGCTGTCGTTTTAACAGCGCCGCCAGCTCCTCGCCCGTGCCGCTCAAAAACGCCGGATAATTTTCAATCCGCTCCGCTTTACGTATCTTCGCGCTCTGCTCCGCCGCGCCCAGCAGCACAAACGAACGCCCCTGCGCTTTCAGCGTAAGCGCCGCCGAAATTCCCGCCATGCCGCTCCCGATAATAATGCAATCCAACATACCTTATTCCTCCGGATTTCCGTAAAAAAGCGACGGATTTTTTCCGTCGCTTTCCGTTTTTTGCAAAAACCGCGCCGGATTCGCGCAACCCGACTTTTCCACCGGATTCCGACGCCGTTATTCTGCGCCGTTTCCTTCTTTTTTATCCGCCGGGCTTATCTCCGCGTTTTTCGCGGAAACGTTCTCCGCAGATATTTCCGCCGCGGAATCGTTTTGTTCCGCCGCGTCGGAAGTTTCCGTTTTGCCGTTCTCTGTTTCCGCGGCTTCCGTCTTTTCCGCCTTGCCGTTTCCGGCTTCGGCAATCTCCGCCGCCCCCACCGCGTCAAGGTAATGCGCCGCGTCTCCGCAGCTGGGGTCCGCAAACACGCGATCGTACGCAAGGAAATACCGGCGCCCCGTTACCGTGTAATAATTCACGTACTGCACGCAGATTAAAAGATAATACGAAGCGGGAATCGTTAAAAGCAGCATGCTTCCTATCGTGGAAATCGCGCCCAGCACGTTCACAAACAAAATCAGATACACGCTCACCACGTACACGGAAAAAATCTTGCCGAACTGCGGAGAAGAAATCCTTCCCCTGATTTTCATTGCCGAGCCTATTTTCTCCCCGCCCGTCGTCATCGCGGGCAGCCAGAACCCCGTCAAAGTCATTTTCAGCGATTCCGCCAGTACGATAAACGTAATCGTTAAAAACAGCGAAAGGAGCAGTTGCGAGGATAACAGCCGCAACAGATAGAAGAACAGGAAATAGCAAAGCGAGATCATTGCCACGTTGTACAGGAACATCAACGGCACATACACAAGCGCATACGTAAACGCCTTACCGAGATTTTTCACGAACGAACCCGAAAACGGCGTTTCGGTATAAGCGGACATTCTGTCGTTCAGCATTCCGCCCACCGTGTAATGGCACAGCGTATCGGCAACGCGCTTTAAAAGATAGAAGAACACAACGCCCATCATCGCCCATACCAGCGACGGCAACATTTCTTTCAAAAACGCCAGAAGATTCTGTACCGCGCCGTTTTCGCCGGTAAATTCCTGCTGAAAATTGGCAAGATACTGCGTATCCCCGCTCGTTACCGCTTTAAAGAACGATTTTAAGTATTCCACGAATTCCAGCCACTGCGCAGATTCCAGAATGGTTACCAGCCTCGGCACCACCAGCGCCGCGGATAGCGCGGCGAAAATAATCATAACTGCCAGTTTATACAGGAGCATCTTATAAACGTTCCCGAAATTTTCCATCAGAAGTCTTAAACTGTTACGAAATCGCATAATATTTTATTACACCTCTCGTTATTCTCATAAAAATTTTTACCGCCGCATGCGCGCCGCACTATAAAATGTTTCTCGTAAAACGCTGCGCATCCTCGGCGCCATACGCTTTCCGCTTTTTTCCGCCGGAATATTTTCAAAAGAAAAATAATCAGCCGAAATAATAATTTTTTTCGTCCGCTCTCTCCAACTGCGCCCTGTCGAAATACACCACCTGCATACGGGTAACGAACAACAGGATCTGCCCGGCGAACACCGCGGAGTTCAATACAAGTTTCAGCCATGCCCACGGAGCAAAAACGCAGACGAGACCGATTAAAATTTCGGCAATCGTCATCGAAACAAACTGTTCCCGCACAATCGTCCGCTTCACGCCCGTCGCCAGCTGATACGAATAGGAAAGCGCTTCAAACGATCTGAACCCCGTAATCTGCAGACAGGGCAGCCATAAATAAAACAGCGAAACCACAAACAGCAGCGCTGTCTGCGTACCGAACCACACGATTACGGAAAGAATATAAATCACCGTCTTGCTGCCGAAAAACGAAACGCACAAAAGAAGCGCGGAAGTAATCAGCGCCCACAGCTCGTACAGGCAGGCAAACAGCAACGTGATGCCCAGCGTGGAAAGCAGATTGTCGTTGAGTTTGGAAAACAGCCCCGTCCAGGTTTTCTTGCCGATGCGCATGTGCTTTTCCATAAACGCCATCATCATCGCCACGCAAGTTACCGCCAGTATAACGCTTAAAACATCCGCAATCGTGGCGGAAACGGAATGAAAATTAAAAATCGACACCGCATGAAAAATATCGGAAAAGCTCGCATAGGGGCTGCCCGTAAAATAGTCGCGTAAAATAGCGCCCACCGTCGCCGTATCAAGGGAATAGGCAAGAAATACGGCAGGAAACAGCCCGAATAAAACAAGGTATCCGAAGTTTGCGAATACATATTTCAAAGATTTCGAAGTGTATTTCATAATAATATACCTACCCGATTATATATATTGTATCACATTCCGCCCCGAAAGTAAAGTGTTTTGAACGTTTTATTTGCTTTCCGCATATTCGTTATGCCGCATTATCCTTGCTTTCCCCTTGGGGCAGGCTTCGCTGTCTTAAGCCTTCCCCTTGGGGAGAAGGTGGCAAGGCTTTGCCTTGACGGATGAGGGGCAGTCGATTTACCGCCAGCTTGTTACTACCCCAAAGAAGCGACATTTTCCAAACCGCAGTCCTTGCTTTCCCCTTCGGGGAAAGTGGCGAGCGCATGCGAGCCGATAGAGGTCAATTTAAAATTTTAACCTTATGTCAAGGCTTCCCCTTGGGGCAGGCTTCGCCTGTTTCGTAACGGACTGTTACAAACCGATGAAAATGTTATTCATTGCCTTTGATACAGGCTTCCCTCTGCCTGCATAAAATTGTCAGCCACTCCGTGGCTTCCCCCCGGGGGGAAAGCTCCTCGCAAAGCGAGGTGATGAGGGGCAGTCGATTAACCGTCAGCTTGTTACTACCCCCAAAAGCGGCATTTTCCAAGCCTCCCCTCGCTTTCCACTTCGGGAGTCCTTGCCGAATTGCCGCTCAAAGGCAAGCTCGGCAAGTAAAGTGGCGAGCGTATGCGAGCCGATAGAGGTCAGATTGAATTTTTCCCGATGCTCCCCTCCGTACGAAAAGAATCCGACGGCGCGCCGTCGGATTCAACTATTCTGTCCTGTATCTGTCTTATAAAAGTTTCAAAGCCTCTCAGCTTTTCAGGCTGACGTTCACATAATTTCCGTTTTCTGCCTCGGTATAGCTTAAAAGAATCTCTCCCGCCGAATGCTTCGTGTCGATTCCGTTTTGTTCAACGCTCGCCTTACACGAAAAAGTTACCGTGCGGTTTCCGGAATCTATCGTTACGTCGTCCTTCCCCGTATTTCTGTAAAAATCGGCAAATTCGTTAAACGTGCAGTACACTTTTTTCGATTCCGTCGCCCCGGAAACCAGACCGGAATTCTTCGCTTCGGCAAACTGCTGCGGAAAAAGAAAAACGTATTGTTTATCGTTTATACGGAAGCTTTCCGATAAATCGCATAACGTAAACCGTTCTGCGGATCCGTTTCCCGTCGCTGCGGGAAGCGTCTTGTCATAAATCAGGAAATAATAGTTACAACCGCCCTGTTCCTGCGTGATCAACATTCGTTTCACGCCGTCGAAATCGTACAATTCCGCACCATACCCGGCAGATTTCGTCTTTTCCGTCATCTGCTCCATGGTTAAATCGGTATCGAAATTCAGAACGCCCGTTTTCGTGTAATTTTCGCTTTCGAAAGGCAATACAAATTCGGCAGTCCCGTAAAAATCGTAAATTTTCCCTTCTTTTACGGAATCGTCCTTTTTGCAAGCGCCCGCCGCACCCGCAAAAACGCACGCGCACAAAATCCCCGCGCCTTTCAGAAACGCTTTTTCACTCCGCTTTGAAACTGTATCCGAGGCTTTTGCGTCATAACAATTTTTTTGTTTAAAAGCTCTCAATTTTTCGTTCCTCCTTGACAGAATTTTTAAGAAGAACTTCTATATCTTTATTATATAAGGGCTTTTTCGCCTTGTCAATATACAAAATAATGCAATTTGTACAAATTTTTACATTTACGGCAAAACTGTTCACGTTTCACGAATTTCATAAGAAATTCTACTCCTTGCTTTCCCCTTCGGACAAGCTTCGCCTGTTTCGTAACGGACTGTTACAAACCGATGAAAATGTTATTCATTGCCTTTGATACAGGCTTCCCTCTGCCTGCATAAAATTGTCAGCCGCTCCGTGGCTTCCCCTTGGGGGGGCTTTTCTTGCCGAACTGCCGCTTACGGCAGCTTCGGCAGCCTGCTCCTCTCATAGCGAGGTGATGAGGGGCAGTCGATTAACCGTCAGCTTGTTACTACCCCAAAAAGCGGCATTTTCCAAACCGCAGTCCTTGCTTTCCCCTTCGGGGAAAGTGGCGAGCGCATGCGAGCCGATAGAGGTTAAATTAAAATTATAGCCTTATGTCAAGGCTTCCCCTTGGGGGGAAAGCTCCTCGCATAGCGAGGTGATGAGGGGCAATCGATTAACCGTCAGCTTGTTACTACCCCAAAAAGCGACATTTTCCAAGCCTCCCCTTCCCGCAGCAAAAAAATACGACCGTTCCGGAAAAAAAGGAACGGTCGCAAATGCTTTGTGTAAAAATTCCGTAACGCCGCGTCAAAAGCGGAAAAACTCAATAATTCCAGCTCGTCTGCGTAAGCAAAGCGTTCAAAAGCGAAGAAAACTGCGTAAGGTGCGCAAGCGGGCGCCCCGGATAATACGTTTCGATGAATTCAAGATAATCGTTCTCGGTATTCATCAGCATCCCCACAATCGAGCTTTCCCCGTACCCCGTGTAATCGGGAATCTCCCAGTTCGTCGCTTCCAGATACAGATACTTTACGCCCGCTTCCGCAAACGGCGCATGGTCGCTCCAGTTTCCCGTGGAAGGCGCCGCATAATCGGGGGTTTCGTCGTCGTAATTTTCGGGCGCAAGATTCCCCCACGTCCAGGGGTTAGATTTGAATTCGAGTCCTAAGCTCTTCGCCACCGCCGAAGCGTTGTCGTACGCTTCCGTCTGCGTAACCGTCTTGTTTGCGTTGTCCTGCACGCCGCCGTATAAATAGCAATAATCCCCGCACACAATCGAATCGATGTTAATCATATACAGCGTGTTCGCCTTTTCCGCGTCGGTCATGCTCTCCGCATACGCCGTCGAACCGTACAATCCGTATTCCTCCGCGGTAAAGAATACGAATTTAATCGTAAACTGCGTTTCCACGTCGAAGAATTTTTCCGCGGTTGTCAGCCCCAGCGCCACGCCCGAACCGTTGTCGCCCGTGCCCGTGCCGTCGTAGTGCATCCCTACGATAATCTGCTTGTCCGTTTTGCCTTCCTTCGTTACCACGATATTCTGCGAAGTTACGTTTACTTTTGCATATTCGCCCTCCGCGTTTTCCACATATCCGTAACCGTTCGTCTTTTTGGAATAATATTTTCCGTCGTTCAGATATTCCGCTTTGCTCGCCGCGGTATACTTCTTTTTCAGTTGATATGCGCTCATGTCTTTCGTCGCGTATGTGGGAACCGCCACGTCCTGATATTCGATATCTTCGCTCGTATATCCCGCGTTTTTCAGCGTGTAAGCAATCCAGTTCTGCGTATATTTGAAATGTTTTCCCTCAAAACAGTCGCGGTCGGAAAGTCCTTTATCGATGTATTTCAGCTTTTCGTAGCTCTCCGCGCCGAAGTTCCACACCGATTCGTCCGCCGGCGCCTCGTCTTTCTTCTTCATGTCGTCCGGAGCTTTCTGTACTTCGCTCAGTTGCTGCTGCAATTTCGTAATCTCGTCCAGAAGCGCCGCGTCGTTTTCCGAAGTCGTTTCGTCGCAGGCAGCAAGTCCGAACGCGCTCCCCGCGGTCAGTGCGGAAGCAAGCAATACAGTGGCAAGTTTTTTGGTTTTCATATTTTTTTCTCCTTTGAATCTCCCGCGCCGATTCCGCCGCGGCTTTGTTTTGGTTTATGTGCATAATTATACACGGTTTTTCGCATAAGTCAAGCATTTTTATGTATATTTATAAGTTTTTTTGCAAATTTTTGCAATTTTTTCGAATATTTATGCAATAAATTCAAAAATTAGTGCATAATTGTATGCTATGCAAAACAAACCTTTTTTTCGCCTTATATTTTGCTTTCGCGCTATCCTTCGCGGCATAAAACAATACAAATCAAAATAAAAGAGAGAAAAACGTCAAACGTTTCCCTCTCCTTTCTCCGCGGTTTTTAAAAAAGTTCAGTTTCCCTGCGCAAAATAATCGTACGTCGCCGAATAATACTCGCCGAGATACGTCGGCGCCGTCGTATCTTTTTTAAACGCGTCGAACCTTTCCGAAGCGTTCGTATATTTCGCATGGTAATAATTTTTCACCGCCTGTACGCGTTCCGTCGCCGAAAGCGAATAATCCGCATATTCCGCGCTCGTTCCACCGCTCGTTTCGGGCTTCGCCGCGTATTGCAGGTAAAACAACAACCCCTGCCGCACCGCCGCCGTTTTTTCTTCGTATTCCGCCGTAAGCGCCGCGCAAAGTTTTTCGTACACGCACGAACGGAAGATTCCCGCCCGCACAAGCGCGTACTTCTTTTTCCTCTTTTCCTCCTCCAAAGCCGCCTTATATCCGTCTTTTTTCAGCTGCGCGGCGCGGACTTTATCCAGCTGCTCCGCGCTCAGCGCCGCATACTGCTTCGCCGTCAGCGTAATAATGTCTATCGTCAATTTTTTTCGCCTCCTTTTTCGTCGTTCCGCTCTCTCACTTCCGCCCGAACGCGTACACCTCCGCTTCCGCCCCCGTCAGAGTCGTACCGCCGCTTAAAAACGCCGTAAACGAAAAACTTTCCGCGCTCTCGTTCACTTCGATGCTTTTCCCCGTTTCCGAAAGCGCCGTTACATACGTTTTCGGAGTCGTTTCCTTTCCGCAATATACGTTCACTTCCGCCGTCCCCGTTCCATACAACGTCAGCCGCTTCAGCGTTTTCACGCCCTTTTTTGAAAAGTCCTCGTTCAGCCGCTGCAGCGTATACGAAATATCGTCCGAAGCCCGCTTGCCGAACAGAAATTCCTTCTCTTCCCCGCCGCGGTTCACAAACAGCCTCTCTCCGTACGCGCACGCCGTTTTCAGCGCGCACTGTATCTCCGATAGCGCTCCCGTCTCCGTATTGTATAAAACGCTTTTCGTCAGCAACGCCGACTTTCCGAACTGACACAGAAATTTCCCCGCCGCGCCCGCGCAGTACAGCATTTTCAGGTCGGAAAACGAAAATTCCGTCCGTTTTTTCGTAACGTTGGTAAACGTCGTTCCGTCAAAGAAATAAATTCCCTCGTCCGTTACGAAGCAAATCCCGTTTCCGCACGCAAAAACCGAATTTTCATAAATCCGCCCGCCGCAGTAACACATCTTTTCCGCCGAAAAATCTCTCGCCGCGCCCCGTCCGTCCAGCCGGTACGCCTCTTTTTCGAAAAACACGTATACGTACTTTCCCAGCGCGCACATACCGCGCATGTCCGAATCCGCGGGCAAGACGATATACCCGCCCTCGTCCGCGCTGTCCGTCGTGTTTCCGGGGTCAAGCACGCCCGAATATTTCACCGTCTTTCCGTCCGCCGCAAAAAACAGCCTTTCCGCCGCCGCGCAGCCGTAATTTTTATAACAGCTTTCCGCAAACGTTTTCACCGTTCCTCCCGCGCGCACCGCCGCCACCGTCCCGCCGAACAGCACCGCATATTCGTCCTTTTCCGCCGAAAGATACGGCACTATCGTCGGCAGACAGCTAAGCGCAATCCCCGTCAGCTCCGTATATTCTCCCGTGTTCGGCTCGTAACGGTATACGCTTAAATCGGAAGTTACGATAATCGCGTCCTCGTATTGCACACCGTCCGAAACCTCCGCGGGGGTCGCCGCCCGCACAATCGTTCCTTCCCCCGCGGGGAATACAACGTTTTCGCCCTTTAAAACAATGTTAGCAAGCGCATACGCGGGGTACGCCCCGCCGCCGGACAGTTCCGTGTTGCGCGTCTGCACCTGCAGCTTTCCCGCCTCGCCCGTCCGCGTAAATCCGTCGAAACGAAAGATATGCGGCTTTCGCGAAATTTTATTTCCGCTTCCCGTCGCCATCACCGCCACCTCCGCGCGCGGAATTTTCCCCCGCCCGCCAGCCTGCGCACGCACAGCGCCGCCGCTTCGTACTCTTTCTTGTATACCGCGGCTTCTTCAAACAACTGCCGATCGAAATAATATCTCGAAACGACTCCGTTCACAAACAACTTCTCCGGCACGCCGCAACGAAAATCGCTTTCGCCGTCCAGCGTTTTTTTCGCGGGCAGATACGCGTACCGCAAAATGCCTTCGTCCGCGTCCGTTTTCACAGCGCCCGCACCCATCGCAAACGCCGCGCGCCTCCCGTTTTTATCCGTCAGCCGCAACGCCCGCACGAAATTTTCCGACAGCGCCGAAAGAACGATTTCCCCGTTTACCGCCGTAACTTTTTCGTCTTTGATCAGCGGCACCGCCAGAACCGCCAGTTCCGTTTCCGTATCGTTGAAAAACTCCAGAAGTTTTTTCGCTTCCGCTTCTCCCGCAGCCGCTTTTTCTGCGTCCGATTCGTTCTTCCCGTCGCAAAAATTCACCGCGTCCGTCAGCCGCAACGCCTCCGCCGCCGCCCGCACAACGTCTTTCACTTTCATTTTTTCCGCCTCCTGTTTCATTTTTATCGCCGCCCCGCGCTTCCGTTTTCCCGAAGAATTTTTTCCCCGCGGCGCCCCGCTTTTTTTCAAAAAATCACCCCCCCGTAAATTTTCGCCGCGCGCTTTTCCGCGCGCGGCTTTCCTTTGTTCTTCCCCGTCTGAAATCCGGTTTACGCCTCGGTAATACCGAACAGCGCGCCCTGACCGTTCGGGCGGGCACAGAGCAGTTCCGCATATTTCACCAGCGTGGCGCTGTATGCCGCCTTGCCGGCAATCTGCTTCAGAATGCTGCCGTTTTCGTTTTCCAGCCACTGCCAGTCGCACAGCTGATGCAAACAGAAATCGTCGGTATTTAAAAGATACATCGTCCCCGCCGGGCAGAATCTGTCGGCAACCACGGGCACGCCGTCAAGCATAATCGCCTTGAAACCGCCGTCGATTTCTCTGATTTCGGGCGTTACGCCTTTCCCTACAAGGTAATTATACACCGCGCGTTTCACGCCGAACGAGCACACCGCAAAGTTTATCTTGCTGCCCGACTGCTGTTCGATGGTATCCGCCGCCTTCTGAAATTTCGTAATATCGAAGGCGCCCGCCGAAGTAAGCGAATACGGCTTCATCCACGAATAATTCGCCCTCGTTACGCCGTATAAAGTAGCGGAAGAACCGAACAACGCGCCAAGCCCCGTGATTTCCTTTTTCTGCGAGCTCTGCAACGTCATATAGCAGCCGCTCGTCAGCGTATCGCTGTCAATCGCGGCACCGGAAACCTGAATCTTTTTGTTCGCTCTGTCCACGTTCGTAATCTGTCTGCCGGAAATCCCCGCCAGTCTGGAACCGCCGGACGTGCAGAAATCCACAATCATGCCTTCGAAAACGTTCGTCGCGTCGTCCACGCTGATCACGCCCGCCGTCTCGTCTGTGGCAGAAACGCTCGCCCCGGTAATCTTGCCAGAACCGTCGCCGTAAAGCATGCGCCCGAAGTTAAATTCCGAACTCTTGATCAACGCCTGCATTTCGTCGTTCAGAATATTCACAAACGCGCCCTCGTTGCCTGCGGAAGCGCGAATCGCCTTGTCGGAAATCTCAATCGTGCCGTACAGATTTTTCAAAGTGGAAACCAGCTGCACGCAGTTGTTTCCGCCGGTCGCGGGCAAAGCGCCCGTTTCGTCGCCGGCGGCAACTCCGCCCGCAACGCCGTATCTCACCAGCTTGCGCACGTCTTTGCCCCATACGTCCGCCGTCGTCTTTCTGATTCTGGCAAGCAGCGGATTCACCTTCGTGTTCAGCGCGTCGCTCACCGCGTCAAGATAGTAGTTTTTCAAAGCGTCGTTTGCAGTAGTAATCGTAACCATAATTTTAAATTCTCCTTAATTTTAATTTTTGTTTTTTGCAAGCAGCTTCCTATTCGCAGCTGCTTGTTTTTCCTTTTCGGACAGGCTTCGCCTGTTCCGTTGTGCCGGCATTACCCTTGCTTTCCCATTTTTCGCTTTTTCCACTGAAGGAGAAAAGCGCGAAAAAACCTACGGTAGCGGGAACCCTTGTCGAATTGCCGTTTTAAGGCAATCTCGGCAAGTAGAGTGCGCAAAGCCTCTTGCTTTCCCCTTCGGGCAGGCTTCGCCTGTTCCGTTGTGCCGGCATTACCCTTGCTTTCCCCTTCGGGCAGGCTTCGCCTGTTCCGTTGTGCCGGCATTCCCCTTACTTTCCCTTTTTTCGCTTTTTCCACTGAAGGAGAAAAGCGCGAAAAAACTATGTTAGCGGGGAATCCTTGTTGCGTTGCCATCAGGCAAGCACAACAAGTAGAGTCCGCAAAGCCTTTTGCTTTCCCCTTCGGGGAGAGTGGCGCAAGGCGCCGAGAGAGGTCAGTTTAAATTCCGCCCTTTTTTCAAGCCTTGTCCTTGCTCATTTTTCTTGCGAAAAAATTCGCAAAAATGTTCAGCCGCTACGCGCCTTCCCCTTGCCTGAAAAAAATTCAGCGAACTTCATTTTTCGGCAGCATTCTAAGGCTTCCCCTTGCCTACATAAAATTTTGCTTACAAAATTTTCTTCGGCAAAAATGTTCAGCCGCTTCGTGGCTTCCCCTTGCCTCATCGTGCTTGCGCACAATGAGGCAAAAATTGTCAGCCGCTTCGCGGCTTCCCCTCGGGGGG